>Ga0247608_10003401_pt1 | contig 18578 bp, 19 predicted proteins | sample 176DNAGHGlowgp2_FD_193490 | JGI IMG/M metagenome (GOLD analysis project Ga0247608, IMG submission 193490) | Sheep rumen microbial communities from Palmerston North, Manawatu-Wanganui, New Zealand - 1766 DNA GHGlow gp2 | ecosystem: Host-associated > Mammals > Digestive system > Stomach > Rumen ... | reverse complement strand
TATGAAGCAGAATACAAAAATTGTTTATGAGGGTAAATGTTCTGCTAAAATGGAGTCGGTTGAGTCTGGATCAACAGCACGAGTTGATCAAAGAATTGCTGTTATCCCCAACCATACCATTAAAATTCGTTTTCATTATTATGTCGCAAAATGGAAGTCTAAAGGAGCCAGAACATATTGCTATTTCAGAACAGATGCAGCGGAAAAGTATAATATTTCTGCTGATGAGTTAGAGTCATTCTATGGAAAAGATACATATTACATCATTCGTGGTGGCGGTTATGGCTTAACGTATTTCCCACACGAGCTGAATGTTTGGCAAACGTTTGACGAGACAATCGAGGTTCCTCCGACAGCAAATTACTTTGTCTTTGGCATAAACAGTTATTACGGCACCACTATTTATGTTGATGACTGTTGGGTCATTGACGTGACAGACCAAACCTCCACCGACATACGCCCTGTGACAATGTAGAACCGTCCACAAGGCTTGTGAAACTGTAAATGTAAGAAATGTAAGAAGTTTGTATTATTTTTGCAGACTCATATGATAGAGATTTGTCTAAAGGTTGTTTGAGTTATGTCAAAGAGATTTAATAAAGGTCAGAAAAAGCGATGTACTCTTTTCAGTAATAAGCGTGAAAAGTCTACATATACAAAAATACCGAAGGAGCTTTCGACGAGTCCTTCTCACGACTATGTTTTGACAAATCAAGAAGAAATGGATATGTTATCCAAATATATCCTTGATTATAAAGACATTGAGACCGGTGGACAACTGTTCGGTTATTGGACTTTTGACGGGAAACCTGTAGTACTTTATGTCCTGGGGCCTGGTCCAAAAGCTGGTCATTATGGTTCTTTCTTTATGCAAGACATAGACTATCTAAGAAAATGTGCTCGTATATTGAAGAATAACTACGGACTTGACCATGTTGGAGAATGGCATTCTCATCACCAACTCGGACTTGACCATCCTAGTGGTCATGATGCAAGAAACATTTCTTCGAACATGCGGTCATTGGGCTATAAGAAATTTCTTCTTTGCATAGCTACATGTAATTCTTCTCAATCATCGATAAATGCTTTTATGTTTGACTCTAATAAAAGTCAATATGAGCAAGTTCCTTGGCTCATTAAAGAAACGGATAGCCCTTATCGAAAGATTATCAATTCCAATGAATTCATTCTCCCTTCTTCAAAAGCCCCCAACATGGTGGGGCTATATACAACGGGAAAATTGGCTTCCCGAGAAAAGATTAATTATGAAAAAACTTATTGGCTAAAGCATGATGGAAATTCGAAAATTCTAAAAAATGTCATAGACAAATTAAAGGATTTATATCCACAACATGATTTTGTCCCAACTTTGGATAAATCAAATGAAGTTCATATTGAAATCTATCAAGATGACTTCCTATTAGAAGACATACATTTCCCGTCTGCTTTCCCATTGGAGCCGCCGCATATTAGTGACCCTTATGGCCGTATGTTATGCGAACATGCTCTATGGAAATTCAATGGTGACATTTATTCAACGTTTATATCATATTACAACAACCTAATAAAGAATTATAGTTATGATGACAGCAAGTAGATTTCATGCAGAAGTTGAGGCTCTTCAGTTGTCACTTCCCCCTAACATGTTCAAATTTTGCGATATGGATACTGATCTTCCATATCTAAAAATGGTGGCCATTACAAATAGCAAGAACATGTACACACTACGTGTTGACTTAGACCAATTCCCTGAGTCTATACCCAAAGTGTTTGTTACAAAAATGCTAAAGAGTAAATTTGGTAATGATTTAGACAGTCCAAGCCATGAAATGCATACATTGGGTAGCGAACATGGTTATACCAGGATTTGCCATTACGGAAACACCTCTTGGAAACCAGACGTCGCATTGAATAAGGTGTATTTAAAATGTCGAGTGTGGTTAGAGGCATATGAGGCACATCTCCAAACTGGTGATGATATTTGTGACTATTTAGGAACCCAAGATTAATATTAACTTCAAAATCATACAATTATGAGCGACAATCAGAACAACAACTCTCTTGGTGAGGTACTGAAGAAAATTCGTGGTGGTGACATCCGTCGTCAAATCAGATATGACGAGGAAACAGGGGATTTCGTGATAGAAGATGCAGGAGCACCTCTTGAAGAAGGCTCGCAGGATGCTACACGTTTTGCAGAAGAAGGATATGCTTAGTATGACATACGAGGTGTATTTGGCCTCTGAGGAGGTAGTAGAATTCCTTAATAGTTCTGAAAAGGAACTATTGGGTTACTCCTATGAATGGGAAGGTGAGAATGTTATACATTTGCATTCTCACCCTCTCCGCCATTCATTTGGCCTTGTAAAAAGATGTTTGTTCACTAGCGAGGCAAAGGTTTGCTCATCGGATTTCAACGGAGATATTAAGTATATCGCATTTATCTCTCTAAATGACAACAAACCAGATGTCAAAGTTTATAAGCTGGATGGTAGCGATGTGGTTGAAATCTCTGCCAAGCTGATTCCAGGCAAAGATGAGCTGTATTCAAGAAGTAAAGGACTTCTGGAAGTTGAGATCCTGTCAAAAAAACATGTGGCTGTTGTAGGGTTAGGGAGCTTCGGTTCTCAAATCGCTATCGAATTAGCGAAAGCAGGCGTAGGTATTTTCTCTCTCTTTGATTTTGACAGAGTAGAGTTACACAATATCGGAAGACACTCTTGCACACTTAAAGATTTGGGGCGTCTGAAGACAGATGCAATCGAAGAAGCCATTTTAGGCAAAAATCCATATGCACAAGTTAATAAGTACGCCATCAATATTGCAACCCAAAAAGAGGTCTTCTGTGATGTTGCAAAAGATGCGGATTTGGTGATATGTGCAACAGATAACAACGACAGTCGTTTTGTTATTGCATCTGCTTTGCACAAATATCAAAGAATTGGTATTTTTGGCCGAGCGATAACTAGAGCTGCCGGTGGAGATGTGTTTCGATATAAACCTGGTGGGCCATGCTATGGCTGCTTAATAGGAAGTCGAATTTTAGACTCTCGTGATGAAGAGGTCTCGAGCGAAGAAGCAGGAAGAAGAAGCGGCGCAATACCCGCTTATGCTTCTGCAGAAGATGTAAATGCAATTGTCCAGGTGGGGCTGTCTGTTGACATCGAGCCCATCTGCAACCTTATGCTCAAACTCGCGCTTCTTGAACTTTCCAAAGGTATGCAGTCTGGAATATCTTCTCTTGAAGAAGACCTTAAATATGATGCATATATATGGGCTAATAGGCGAGACAATAATTTCTCTAATTGGCATCCGTTCTACAAGTCTGGCCCGAAACAAACTATCCTGAAATGGTATGGTATTACGATTCCAAAAGATGAACATTGTGCCATTTGTTCAGAAATTCCCACACTTGATACAGGATTAAAACTAAGCCATCCAATGTATTCTGAGTATGCAGATGTAGATTTTCATTTGGACGATAATTAATTATGTTACAGCTAAGTATCTATACAGAAAAATCTAAGAGGAGCATTCTTAAAGCCATCAATATGACAGAAGAATGCCGTTACAAATATTTGGAGCCACAGGTTCTTATGGCAGGTATTGTAAATGAAGGCCGTGACATGCTTTCATATGTTATGCAATTCTTGCATGTAGATAGAATCGCTTTCTGCAAAAGAATAAATGAGACAATCATGGAGATAAATGAAATCTCTGATGAAGCTCCTATTATAGGCGAAAGAACAAGTGAAATATTGGTAAAAGCCAAACTACTATCTAACGAAAGTGGATGTGAGCTTATTCCAATTGAATTCCTGTTGTTATCAATGATACTTGTACCATCTAAAGTAAAGGATGTATTCTCCAGTTTTGGTATAGATGAGGAGCAATTAGCTGAAGCTATCTCATATTATCGAGGTAATAGTGAAATAGAAAACGCAGTCCAAACTGAAGATAACAATGGTAATTATCCTAACTTGGAGAAGTATGGGCGCAATTTGTGTTCTGATGCTCGTAATGGTATAATTCACAAAGCAATCGGAAGAGATGACGAAATAAGAAGAATTATACACATTTTATCTCGCCAGACGAAAAACAATCCTATTCTTGTTGGTGAACCAGGAACAGGAAAAACTGCAATTGTAGAAGGACTGGCTCATAGAATAGTCGAAGGTGATATTCCTCGAGAGTTAAGGGGAATTCAGCTATATTCTTTAAATATCGCCTCATTGATTGCTGGTGCAAGTCATATGGGTGAATTTGAAGAAAGATTAAGGGGCGTCATTGATGATCTGATTAGTTCAGAAGGTAACGTCATCCTTTTTATAGATGAAATACACCTTCTTATTGGAGAGGGCAGAAGTGGAGGCGCAATGGATGCCGCCAATATATTAAAGCCCGAATTAGCCAGAGGTGTAATAAAGGTTATAGGAGCAACAACCTTTGATGAATACAAAAAATATATTGAACAAGATAAAGCATTTGAAAGGCGTTTCCAGAAGGTAGAGGTTGAAGAACCTGATATGGAGTCTGCACTGGCCATATTGCGCGGTATTAGAGTAAGGCTGGAAGATTTTCATAGGATACGAATAAAGGACGAGGCGATAAAGGCATCGGTGCAATTGTCTATGAGATATATTCAAGATAGATACTTACCGGACAAAGCTATTGATTTATTGGATGAATCTGCTGCTAAGATGAAAATTGCGCGCTCTACATCACCTGTGGAACTGGATTCTCTTAGAAGGAAGATTACAACTAAAGAGATAGAATGCGAATCTATAAAGCGTGATGACGAATCTGATCCTACAGTGCTTCAACTTCAAGAAGAAATCGCAAACTTAAGAGAAGAAGAGAATTCTCTTCACGCTAAATGGCAAAGCGAACGTCAGCTTTTGGAAGAGATACAAGATCGCAGGAACGACATAGCGCGCTTAAACGAAGACAAACGTCTTGCAGAGAGTCAGGGCGCAGCTACTTCCGTGGTGAATATATCTATGCAGATACATGATCTCAATGATGAAATTCACCATTTGATGGAGACATTAGAAGAAAACGTGTCTCAAAATTTGCTAAAGCCAGAACTTGATGAAGTTGATGTAATGAATGTCATTACAGAATGGACGGGAATACCAGTTTCCAAACTGTCTGAAAACGAAACTCAGAAATTAGCACATATTGAAGAGTATTTGAATCAGACTGTTATTGGGCAAGAGGAGGCAAAGATCTTGGTTGCAAATGCCATTCGTCGAAACAAGATGGGGTTCAGTGATGCCAACAAACCCATAGGTACTTTCTTGTTCTTAGGCACAACTGGAGTTGGCAAAACTGAGTTATGTAAAGCCTTAAGTGAATTCTTGTTTGATAGCCGTGATGCCCTAATAAGAATTGACATGAGCGAATATCAGCAAGAACATGAAGTTTCTAAACTATTTGGTGCACCTCCGGGCTATATTGGTTTCGAAAATGGTGGCCAATTAACCGAAGCTGTCAGACGGAAACCATATTCAGTTATTTTATTTGATGAAATAGAGAAAGCTCATCCAAAGGTTTTTGAAGCCCTCCTTCAAGTTCTTGATGAGGGTAGAATGACCGATGGAAAGGGCCGTACTATAAACTTCAAAAACACAATTATTGTGATGACATCTAATCTTGGGCAGCAGATAATATATTCCACATTGCAAGGTCGGAGAAATCTGCAAAGGAACAGAATTGGATTTAATGTCAGCGAGAATCAAAATGCAGATACAGATAATAATCTTGTAACTGAAGATAAAATAGCTAAGGCAAAGAAACTTATCTTGACCGAGCTGAAGACTAAAGTCGCTCCAGAATTCGTTAATAGAATTGATGACATTATTATGTTCCTCCCTCTGTCAAGAGATGAGATTAAAAAAATTGTTGTTTTGCAGATAAATTCATTGGCAAAAAAAATGAAGTCGCAAGGTATTGATATTCGAGTTACAGACGATGCTATTGATTTCCTCGTCAATGTTGGCTTCCAGCCTGAGTTCGGGGCAAGACCTGTTAAACGTGCTATTAATTCATACTTAATTGATGATATGAGTATTAGTATAATCAATGGTGAAATAGCCAAAGATGCTCCTATTCAAATATCATCTGGACAGAATACACTTAAATTCACTAATATCTAAAATTATGCCTAGCATTTACAATCCCACAACAGGCACTATTACTGGCGCTTCAGAAAGTAAATGGTTTGTGCCTGAAGATCGTTTAAATCCTGACCAGAAGAGATTCCTTCAAGAATTTGAAAGGGATTTCAGAAACAACAACCTGCATAACCTCTGGGTCAAAGGTTTTGCGGGGTCAGGTAAATCAATTTTGTTGGTTCATGTAGCAAGAAAAATACTTGCTTTGAAACCAAATGCCAAAATTGCACTTATTGTTTATACCCAGTCATTGGTAGAGATGTTTAAGAAAGCGCTAAGAGAGCTGACACCACCTGTCAACATTCCCGTTATGACGTTCTATTCATTTATGACATCGTCCTCATCGTATGAATATATTTTATGTGATGAGGTTCAAGACTTAACGCCAAGAGTTCTCAGTAGAATGTATGACAGATCTGCTCATGTTGTAGTTGCAGGGGATTCTAATCAGTCTATCTATCCAGAAGATCCCAGATGGAGAGAGAAAACAGTTGATGTATCTCAGATTCCATCACTAATTCATGGAGAAGATTTTGAACTGACTATTGTAGAGCGTCTTACAGAGTCTATAATGAAAGCCGTAAGGTCGTTCTTGCGTTTAAATATTTTTGGCACAAGAACAAACCTTAACCATGTTAATACTAAGATTTCATTATGTAAAGCGAATTCCAATGATTCAGAAATCTCGTTTGTCATCCAAGATTCATCTCGTGTAATTCAGCGTGGATATACAGCGGCAATACTTATTCCCACTCAAAAAGGTATTGTGGAATTCGTAAATAAAGCATTAGCATCCCAAGGAAAACCGACGTGGAATAGTCAAACGAACCAATATGGTAAAGTTGATTTTGGCGCAATGAATTCTCATCTTTCATCATGTGGATTGAAAATGCAATATGTTGGGAATGGATATGGACAATTTAGAAGTAATCCTGATTACGTGGTCTTGATGACTTATCATAGTGCAAAAGGATTGGATTTTGATTTTGTTTACATTCCATTCTGTAGCGACTACCTTTGGATTAGCTACAACGAGACTCTATCAAAAACTCTCTTCATGGTAGCTATGACAAGAGCTCGTATGAATTTATACATTACATATACGGGATCTTTACACAGCTATGTCCGTCCCTTTGAAAGCGATGATAATGTTTGTAAAAAACGTGATATATAATATATATAATTATGGTTAATTATCTATCAATAATCAGTCGATCTGATTTTAGTAATTTATATAAGTTCGGGCATATATATGCTCATAATGTAGTCCCATTTGAGGGGAAGTTAAGTGATCATGCTGATGACAAGTTTTTGTTTGATGCAGTTACGGCATATATGGACACATATGAATATTCAACAGAATATCTTCTACTTCACATATTCAAAATACCTTTTTCGGGTAGTTCAGTTGAGATATTTGTGAAAGATATTGTAGATGTCTATGCCTTAGACGAGGAGGCAAGGGCAAGCCTTGCTGTATCATTGGATTCCAGGATTGTCTTACAGGTATCTGCATGGAATGACTTCTTTTCAGAATTAAATAAAAAACAAGCAATAAGACAATCAAAAGCAGGAGAATTTAATTGCTTTGAAATTTTTAAAATAACTAACGAAGACAGAGCTGCGGTTGCAAAACTACTTCCCAAAGGATTTGTGGAAGAGTTATTTTCAGACCTTTTCAGTCATGTAAGACCTTCAGGCAACCGAAGTATCTGGAATTATCTAATTAGATACGAAAGACATCAGCCGTATTGGAATGATAATAGAGGATTTTTCTCAGATGCCATTCATGTATATGAGAATTTTAAACAAAAGTCGGAAATTGATTACGAAATTGCCGACGAAGTTCCTTTGGGTGATGTTATTAGCTCCTGTGAGCCGAAAATTTCTGATATATACAAGATACTGAAACACAAGCAAGGTGATGATTATCAAGTGTATGGTTGTAACTATTTTGCTGTGGCCCCACTGTTCCTATATCTTAAATCCTGTTTTAAAGAAGGGGGAATAACTCCTGCTTCATTCTATGGCAACGAATATCTCTACAATGGAGATTTCTATAAACATTTCGGTTTTGACTTTGCCGTAGCGGTTTCTTTGCTTGGTCTTTCTTTAGGACACGATTTGACGTATAGTTGCTATTATGAAATCCAGAATCTTGGAATATTCAATCATTTTGTAGAATCTAGAATTAACGCCCAAATATTGAATCCAGAAACAGGAGATAGCTTAAACTCACAAGAAGCCCAAGAACTCATTAATAATCTTTCCAATGAGGTTAAAAGACTTCGAGAGGATACCATAGCAATGGAAGAGCTATTGAATGAGGCTTCAAATGAAAAGCGGGATGAAGAAAAAGGAGGTAAAAATCCAACTTCAGCTACTGAAGATGTTGGTTCTGAAAATGAGTCTATGAAAGAAACAACAGTCATAAAGGGTGAAGAGGAAGTACAGACGGAGCTCGTACAAGATGAACAGAGTGGGCAAGTTCAGCCTTTAACAGAAGAAAAGGAACTTATTGCAAATGATGAAGAACAATCAAAACAGGACGAGCCTCAGGTCTCATTACAAGAAAAAACAGTTCAAGAAGAAGTTGTTCAAGAACAGCTGAGCAATGAAGGACAAATACTGTCTTCATCTATGAATTTTCCAATATTGATGAAGAAACTTGAGAAAAAACGTAGATATTTCCTGACTGGCAGATTTGCCAAAGAGGAATATGCTAAAGATGAGAAGAGGTATAAAGAACTTCGCGACCAGAATTACGAACCTGAAGATTATTTTGATAAAGGTTCATTGTTTTCGAATTTAGATAATTAGAATAATATGGAAAAATTAAATTTTCAACAGAAAATAGCTATTATGCGTATCTTATTTGATATAATCAATGCAGATGGACGCATAGATGCAAGAGAAACATTTTACTTCAACAAAGTTGCCAAGATTTTGGGAATTGGAGAAGAACATCGTCCAGCAATAAATGAGGCAAACTCATTACTATGTCTTTTGGAAGTAAACAGCTTGGATACCCATCAAAAACAAGAAATGGCAAAAATGATGGGACAACAGATTGTTGTTGACGAAGACATCAATGTAAACGAGATGGCCATTTTTGAGTTAGTATGCAAAACTTGTAATATTGACTTGAAATTTGAAGACGTTGTTAATCCCGAGCAAATCGAGAATAGTACAAGATCTTAATTAAATGCGCTTATGAAAATACCTGGAGTAACATTTTCATGGAAACGGGCATTAGGTATCTCTCAGGCAAAACAAAAGATTGCCAGGGAAACGGGAATCCCATTAACAAAGAATGGTCTTGAAAGGAAGATAGGGTCTACCATTATCAAAGCTTTGTTTAGGGAAAGGTAGATAATATTAATTGCATGATTATGTATGTGAAGTGTAATCGCCACTTCCATATATAATCAGCAATCTTTCTTTAATGGTTTAGAACAATTATATATTTAGATAGATAATAATTTCTTTAAAAAACATCAGCTATGATAGATTTAAGACCACCGCTGAATGAGGCAATTGGAAACATCTCCAATTGGAGAAACAGATACAGTCGTATGGAATATCCGCATAAGATAGTCCTGAACATGATGTATCGAGCATACACCACAAGATTTGTGTATGAGGCTTTCAATAGAGATGAATTGCCCGACTATGATGATTTCACTGAAGCTGCAAGGGAAGTACACAGGTTCTATGGTCAGATGGCAGCAACTGAAGTTCATGCAAATCTGATTAGATGGATGCAGACAAGACCTAATGAACAAGTAGGAACCCTAATTACAGCCAGGATGGAGGCTTTGGCCACACAAGCTGAAACAGACCCTAAGGCCTTGGAAGAACTGGAATTCTCATATATCTTTGAGCTTCTCAACGATATGAGTGTCCTATATTTTATAGCGTTCAGGCTATGTGGAGAGTCGGAAGTTGATGCCATCTCAAAAATGAGTGGCGCTATTATCCAGCCTCTTGACCATATGGACTATACCATCACCAAACAGGTGTTCCAACAATTACTTGTTGCACCATACATGAATCGGAACTATCGTCCCATTCCGTATTAGTAGCTGATGAAACAGAAGTGGGAATATTGTCTAAATGAGGAGCAATACTCCAAGTTGCTTCGGAATATCAAAAAAGTTCCGGGCTTCTTGGAGTATCTGGACAGGAATGACAATGAGGACTTTGTACAGTTAGTTCTGACATATAGGTCTATCCTGGAGGAAGCTGGCATTGTCACTCCGGGTATTCGCACTAACATGGATCTGATAATGCACCGATATGACCTGTTTCAGAAAGAATACGTTGATGCACAACCACCTCAGGACGATAAGCTCTATGATATTAATAAGGTGTTGACATGGAAACCTCGTCCCCAATGGGCTGTTCCAATGACAGTTGAAGAAATAGACTATCTCGACCATTTCATCTGGCAGGTGGATGGGCTACCAGAATTTCTTCATGATGACATTATGGCTGAAAACCTATATGATAAAGTCAGCCAATACCAAATGGTTCTGAACGCCACAGGTAAGAATGATCCAGAGAAGAACTTCACGCTTGAAACCATCAAGGAAAGGTTCTACCTGCTTATGAATGAGCATGAAGATGCGATACACTATGTCAATCATAGCCATCAGATTGATGACCATGTTATCATTGATCAGTTTGTAACTGAAGCTAAAGAGTCCTTCTATAGAACAAATCTGGAAAATGAAGCATGTGATGAGTTCTTAAGGAAATACCAGTCTTGTTCAAATCCTTATATTGCAAATGAGATTTTCTGTAAGTTATTCAGAGCTAACAGAATTGAAGAGTCGATAAAATTTGCAGATTGTACCTTCCAGCATATCTTTTCTTCACCTAATATATATTGGAACAATAAGGAGGCTGTTTATGGCTGTGCCAATCTTCTCTATATGATTATAGAAGCGATGGGTGTTAGGGGGGTAGAGGAGATGTTAATTTCTAATGATAAGGTAACGAGAATTGCCATAAAGTCTCTTTATCTCCTGCTATCGAGAATCATTTACTGGTCGGACAGAGAAACTGTCGTGAATGACAAATATGACGACGACCTTCTCCCCATCAATATCCAACATAAAATAAGAGCATACAGAATGAGGTCTCAGGTCATTAAGTATTATCCCGATATTCTTTTGGTTGAGATTGACAACGCTAATCATGATATGATGGAACTGGCTGACCTTAATTCTGCTCAATCTATGGCATTCGCCAACAAAATAGTCGGTGAAAAGTCCGTTTTCTATCAAGATGCTATTAAGGTGTTTCACACAAGCAACTTATTTAAATATGGAGATATAAATAAAGTGTCTGAAATGGGATATGTGCAGAATGATTCTTTATCGAAGGGCATATATGAAGAGTATCGAAGGGGAGATTTCGCATTGTCTCAAAATGAAATATCTGAATTCGCAAATTATCTAAATTCACTCTTCAACAGACTGCAAATCAATGCTGGAAAACATAATATTCCTATACCATATTTAATTAAAGACCATTACTCGCCGTCATATAAATCATGTAGAAATGAGATTATACAGTATCTGATAGACAACGGTATCAAGTGTCTTTATCACTTTACTGACAGAGACAGATTGAATTCCATTATAAGACATGGCGGTTTGCTTTCATATAAAAGATGCTTGGACGAAGCCGTTGTTATGCCTGTTAGGAAAGATATGGCCGCCTCAAGAGACATCGATGCAGAATTTGGGTTAGAGGATTATGCGCGTTTAAGTTTTTGCCGTGATTTGCCAAAGATAGATGAACGTAAGAAGGCAGGAGCAGAACTTGTCCTTCTAAAGATTTCGTTAGAAGTTGCTACTTTTGAAGACACTGAATTCGCCGACATGGAAGCCACTTCGCCTATGATGAAGCATGGTTCAACTTTTGAAGATCTTAGAAAAATTAATTTATCTGTCACTAATTGTGAGAATAGTAGTTTATCAAAAATAGAGTATCTTCAAAAACAAGCAGAAATATTAGTTAAAGAGATTATTCCATTGAAGTATATTCTTAATATAGAGAAACCAGATGTTATATGATGTGAAACTTAACGTATAGGATACTTCTTAAAATTTGTATATTTTTAACCTATTTGTGTGTTGTTTACGCAAAGAGATGTTAAAAACGTATTCTCTTTGTGTAAAAAGTACGCAAAAGATTTGGAGCGTATTGTTATTTTGCTTACCTTTGCGTCAGATTTACACAAAGTAGATCGCAATAATAACAGTTTAAACAATAATTATTATGAGTATTTTTAATTTTTGGAACAAAAAGAAAGAGAACAGTTCTGCAATGGTCGCCACATTGCCAGTTATTAACCCAGAAGCGTCAGCCCATGAAGTGGTTGAGACGAATCAGGTAAAGCCTGATACTTCTTCAGGGAAGGGACCTTTGAAAGTATCTTATGCAACAGGATGGCCTATTGATATCATCTATGGATATCTACATAAGAATAATGAGGAGAAGGGATTTGCCGATGCAATGGTACAAAGTGATCTCTCCTTCCGTGATATGAACATGAGGCTCATTAAGAATAAGATTCTCATGGTATTTAGAGAGATCAACCTGAACTACGACGTGATGAAGCATGATTTAGAAATTAGAAAGGAAACTTGTAGTGCTGCCGGATTACTGACAACAGTATCAGAACTTGAAAAGAGTATGTCTACTATTACAGCTCACAAGGCAGAGCTGAAAGAGCTTGAAGAGGACTTCAGAAACAACGAGAAGGAAGCATCTATTCCATTACAATCCTATGAATGTGGTTTCCTGAGAGGAATAGCAACTATTGCTCTGGGGAACACTGGTAGGACAAAGACTATTCCAGAGTTAAAAATCCCAGAGAATATTAACATGACAGCAACTGCTTAATGCTTTAATTTGAGAACAGCTAATAATAAGTATCATCATTAAAATATACGATTATGAGTTGGTGGATTTTATTCGGTTGTAAACTGACAGGTTGGAGTTCAGAAGTTCTGGCACAGTGTTCGGAGGCTAGCCGCTCCCAGTTAAGCAAATATACCTCTGCATTATTAATCCTGATTTTAATCTGGGGAGTTACAGGTTTCTGCTTTGCACAGAGATATATCGGATTACCTTGGTGGGCATGTCTTTTCGTTTCACTGTTCTTCATTACAATAGTAATCATGATAGAAAGGCAGATTATACTGGCTAGTGAAAAAACGGTGTCAATGGTGGTTTTCAGAGGCGTTATAGCATTAATAATGGCAATTGTTGGATCTACGATTTTTGACCAAACCATGTTTGGAAAGGACATAGATAAGCAAATGTCGAACACTATTGAGAAGCAGGTAGCTGAACTGACTCCCCAGCGTGTTCGTATCATCGATGAAAAACTGCTGACACTTCATAGAGACATTGATTCTCTTACAAAGGTTAACGAAGTGCTCCAGGTGGATGTCAATGCACACCCTTTCATTATTCAGAAGAGTGTTACCAGAGTACCAAATAAAGTTACCATGCCTGATGGAACAGTCAAAACGAAATATACAACTTCTGTAACAACAAATCAGGTTGAGAATCCAAAGCAGAAGATTATAGATACGAATAGTAAGACTCTGGATAATTTGAGTTCTCAGGAACAGGTCTGGATTCATAAGAAACAGACGATAGAAGAAGACACTCGCAAGGAATGTAAGGAGAGTGTAGGATTTTTAGAAGAACTTGAGGCAATGTGGACTATTATTACAACTAGGAAATTGGCCGGAGGGTTCTATGCAGTCTTCTTCTTCCTCTTAATGAGTTTGGAGCTATTTGTGGTTGCAAGTAAGGTTGGTGATAAAGAGTGCGACTACGATGCTGCCATCAAGGGTGCTCAGCGCGTGAGAATAGCGCAGTTCAATAGTACATTCAACCGTATAAACAATCATTAGAATATACTAAGTACTTCATAATAATTGTTGATAGGTGCGTCTGCTGACGTGTTCGGTGGGCGCACTTTTTACAAAAAAGAAGTCTTAGCGTAAGAAATACGCAATAAAATTTGTTGGTTCAAAATATAATGTTTATCTTTGCAGCGTAATAGGTTTTAAAATATTTACAGATATGATATTCAACGAGAAAACTAAGAAATGGGAATCTCCCTATTGGCATCCTGCTGTTACAACAGATGCTGTGGTGTTTGGTTTCGATAAAGAAGAAAAATCACTCCAGGTTCTCCTTATCAAGAGAGGTAAAGCTAAACCCGGTGAGACTCCTGCTTTCGAAGGTTATTGGGCATTACCTGGCGGTTTCCTCCAACAGGATGAGCCAACCGACGAATGTGTTCACAGGGAATTGTTCGAAGAATCATATATGAAGCTGTTCGATAATGACAATGGTATCATGCCTGAGTTTATTGAGCAACTGAAAACCTATTCAGCACGCGGCAGAGATCCTCGCGAGTTTGTCATAACAGTCGCATACTATGCACTTGTTAAGAAAGAGAAATATGCTATCAAAGGTGGCGATGATGCTGCTGAAGCCAAATGGTTTCCTATTAACGAAATATCAGAACTGAAGCTTGCATTCGATCACGCTCAAATCATTCAAGATGCAATAGAAAAGCTCCGGGAAAGGATTCACTTCGAGCCAATAGGCTTCCAGCTTCTTGACAAGGAATTTACAATGCCTCAATTGCAAAACATATACATTGCCATCTTAGATCCTGCTGAGGAGAATAAAAGCCTGCAAGACAGGAGGAATTTTCCCAAGAAGATGCTGAAACTGGGGTATATTAAAAATATTAAAGTAGTGGTGAACGATAAAGAACAAGATAAAACAGTAAAAGGAACTCCGTATCGTGCACCAAAGTTATACTATTTTGATCCGGAGGCATATACTTCTGCAAAAAAGCTGGGAATGAGACTAGAATTCTAAATAGTTACTATTTTTTACCTCCCTCAGATAGGGAGGTTTAAAAGGCGCAGCCTTTCAATGCGTAACTAATACACTTTGGCTCTCGTAAAAACAGGGTCTATTCTATTATTTAATTATAAATTTTCATTGCGTAAATATTACATTAAGTATGATTCAAAATGAAGACATAAAAATGCCAGAATGGCACAATATTGCTGATGTTGCAGTGCAGCGGATATGTGACAACTCCATCATTAACCTTACATTGTATGTAAAACTTATCAATGGCGAGCACTTCTATAAAGTTAATGGTGAGCATGTAAGAATACTCCCAGGTGTTGAGTACGTAAATGGTTTTGGCTATAACGCTGTGACGGCCTCTTACAGGCTTTACTTATAATGAAATCAAATAGTAACAACAATTAAAAAACAAAGTATATGGAAACTATATACAATGAAATCCTTGAAGGTGTGGGCAAAAAGATACGTAACGCTTATTTTGCCAAAACCATTACTGCAAATAAAGTAATGGAATGCTACCAAAAGAACTTAAAAGAAGCGAATGCTTTCTCATGTTTTGGATGGACTGTTGCTGAAATGATCAGGTATGAAAAGGAAACCCATAATCCGATTGTAAAAAAGATGCTTAAACAGTCTATTGAGGTCTATGATGAAAGAAGAGGCAAGAGTGCCAGCCAAAATCAGCTAAACTTAGACAAACTTGATAAATTTAGGAGTGATGCTCTTGGTATTGGGTTAAGGAAAGTATTGTCACAAATGAGAAAATTGGTCAAGAACAGTTCTGACATAACTGCAAGAATTGTTCTGCTCTTACTTGAAACAGAATTCGCAAATCTTTCTGCCAAAAAAAGGAAAGGATTAAAAAAGGTAATCTATGAAAGAAAAGTTATTCTTCTTGAGCAATTAGGTGAGTTGTTAGATGAGACAGACTGGAAATATGGTTTAAGCTTCAATACGGGTAAGAACGCATCATACGTTATCTATATTTATTTACCCAATGGAGTCCAGTTATCTTGGCATTGTAATGAATACCATGTGCTCTATTACTATCCCGATATTAATTGTGAATGGGATGGTCAGATTTGCATGACAATGGAGAAAATATTAAATTATATAGGTGATACATATCATATTGGAACTAAGCGCATATCAGAATTTGCAGCATAGAATATATAATCGTTTAAAAAGATAATACAATGACTACAGCTTATTTTTCCCAAATAAAAAATGCTATCATTAATTATATCGACACATCTTCTTCTGATATATGTATTGCCGTTGCATGGTTTACTCATAGAGAATTGTTCCAGGCAGTATTAAGGGCATTGGACAGGAAAGTTAGAGTGTCAGCAATTATTATTGATGACATTATCAATCGTGGCCCTAATGGGTTGGACTTCACCCCATTTTTGGAGAAAGGTGGTACAATTCGCTTTATGAATACACGAAATATGTTAATGCATAATAAGTTTTGTCTATTTGACAACAAGCTGCTAATTTCTGGTTCATATAATTGGACATATTCAGCAGAATACAAGAATGCAGAAAACATTATCGCGACAACAGAAGAAAGCGTGTGCTATGCATTTAAGGAACAATTTATGAGACTTTGGGACAACTTAGATGAAGTAAAACACTTTATCCGAATTGATTATTGCGATGTGGACTCAGATTCCCTTATAAAGTATATAGACGTCCTACGTGACGAATATGATTCTATGGATAAAGATCACATATTAAAGCCGCATTCAACGACAGAAATTGACAATCTTAAAAAATCTCTTTCTGTTAACAGGCTTAATACTATTTTAACTAATACAAAGCGTTCTAAACCTGTGTTGAAAGCTGGGATTAGCCTGGAAATAGTAAACAATGCCATCAAGCCTATTATTGCTGGAGGACAAGTGTTGCCATATACACACTGTGTTGATGCAAGGACTTGCTTTGATAATCAAACAGCAGTTGATTGTATAATCCGATATGGTAATTATTCTGAAGCTAACAAAAACGAATCACTTGTTAAGTTAAGTATAGAGAACCTGCCTAAGATGAAAGCAGGTGGAGTTACTTTTTTGGTCAAAGTAACTGTTGACACTAATGGTTACATGCATATAGAGTTCGTTTGTGAAAATACTGGTATTTCAAAAAGTACAGTTTATAATGCAGTAGATAAGATTGATTACCAATAATTATTTGCCTTATTAGATTATGGATAAACAAGGAAAGTTACAGATTTCAAAAGAATTGGAGCAGTTTCATTGCTCCATTCTTTTGGACGAGGTAAAGGAGAAGGTACGCAAGTTGAAGGCGTACGGAGTAGATGATGCTGAGATAGTGGCTGCGATGAATGAGGAGGAACTGTTTCCGCAGTTAATAGTGACGGAGGACTACAAGGTTGTGCTGGCTGATGGAGCGGATACAGAAGTGAAGATGGAGCCTCTGGTGAAGGCTGTGTATCTGCTATTCCTCTCGCATCCGGAAGGAATCGTACTGAAGTGCCTGCCTGATTATCGGAAGGAATTGTCTCAGGTGTATTTGTTGTTACGTCCTGCAGGTCTTACTGATAGAGTAAAAAAGAGCATCGAAGATGTGACGAATCCTACGTTGAACTCAATCAACGAGAAATGTGCCAGAATCCGAAAACTGTTTTCAGAAATCCTGCCCCAAAACGCCGCAAGATACTATTCCATTTCTGGCAAACGTGGGGAAGCAAAGAAGATTGATTTAGTGCGGGCCAATGTGGTGTGGAAGTGTAAATTACCATTTCCACAAGCCTTGTGAGGCTGTTTTGTTTCTTCACATGGAAAAGAAAGGGTATCTTTGCACTCAAACAAAGATATGTGATTATGGAAGACTACGAGTACATCATGGCTAAATGCCGGAAACATCATTTCACAGGATGGGATGAGAATGAGTTGAGGTCGTGTCAGGAGGTGCTTCCCTCGCTGACTCGTGAGGAACTGCTGAGACTTTATGGGAGCCGATGGGTGGATGGCAGCTTAAAGAAGACGGTATTCAAGGTGCTGTTTGCTGACAAGGTGGGGAAACGTGAGGAGCGTATCATGAATTTGCCGACCGATGAGCTTATTTTGGAGTTTAAAGATAAGAAATGTGGAAATATAGCGTTAATAAGGAAGGAGATGCGTAATCGCTATAAGGCTAACCTGAATGGTGACCGAACGAAGATCGCGTCGGTCTTTAATATGTCACTGAAGAGTGACCGTCAGTGGGTGATGTCCCAGGTTCGTAAGGCTGAGCATGAGGTTGCCCGTGAGCATGAGAGTTACTGGAAGACGGCGTGGAAGAAATAATGGCTAATATATTATAATAGGTATGAGAAAGTTTTTGTGTTATGCTGTGGCATTCCTGGCTATGGCAATGGTGATGGGGGCTTGCTCTGAGAAGAAAGGGCAGGCGAGTGTTAATAATGAGGTGAGCGAGCCGGTGAAGTCGAAGATTCAGCTGAATGCTGAG
>Ga0247608_10003400_pt1 | contig 18581 bp, 11 predicted proteins | sample 176DNAGHGlowgp2_FD_193490 | JGI IMG/M metagenome (GOLD analysis project Ga0247608, IMG submission 193490) | Sheep rumen microbial communities from Palmerston North, Manawatu-Wanganui, New Zealand - 1766 DNA GHGlow gp2 | ecosystem: Host-associated > Mammals > Digestive system > Stomach > Rumen ... | reverse complement strand
ATAGGCCCATATCAGTTTGGCACCATAATCCCAATCAGGCGTGGTAAACAGCAGGATACCACAGATACTGAAGAAGGGGGCCACCCACAACAGATAGGGACGATACTTACCCCACTTGGTGTTGGTACGGTCGGCAATGACACCCATCATCGGATCTGAGACAGCATCCCAGATACGCGTCACGAGCACCAGCACACCGGCATCTACAAGGTTCAGGCCAAAGATGTTGGAATAGAAGAATGGAAGATAATAAGAGAAAATCTTCCAGAACATGGACGATGACATATCGCCAAAGCCATATCCGATCTTTTCGATGAATTTAGTTTTTACCATATTGTTGATGATTGTTATTTGCAGATATCTTTCAGAAACAACGTCTTTTCACTCTCATAGAACTCCACGAAACAGGGCGCATCGGGCTTGGCAGGTGAGGGACCGAACCACTCATCCTTGTAGTTGCGCCAAGTGAGCAGATAACTGATGGGGAACGCCTCTACAGCAGGCAGCAAGGTCGATGTCCACCATGTGGGCTCCGTCATGTTCTTCATGCCGCACTCTGTGAGAGCTGGTATCTTGCCATGCGCCTGAGCCACCTGACAGAGCACTTCCAGATTCTGTTTCGTACGGGCGATGAAGGCATCTTTCTCCCCAGGATTCCACTGGTAGCCGTCAAGACCGATCATGTCCACACGGTCATCACCAGGATAACGATCCAGCAGACGCTCTGCTGTCAGATGATCCTGACAACCGGGTGAATAGGCCCAGACGATATTGTCGAAACCATCTGCCTGAAGTTTATCCTGAACCATGTTCCACAGGGCTTTGTATTCTTCGACCGTACAGAGTTTCTCTCCCCACCAGAACCACGAGCCAGAATTCTCGTGCCAAGGACGGAACATGAAGGGGATTTTCTCCCCCTCGCTGGTCTTCAGCGTAGCCAAAAAGTCACTCAGCCGCTGCATCCACGTCTGGAACTTCTCATGATACTCTCCTCCAGGCAGCACCTTCTTCACCACCGCAGAGTCGGTCACATCCCAAGCCGTGCCCTCAGGGAACTTCTGCCCTGCCAGTCCACCACCGTCGATGGTGGTCACTGGGTTACGGGGATGCCAGCTGATAGTGATGATACCACCACGGTTATAGTGTTTGATAGCTTCCTCGGTAATCTTGGTAAAAGGCACGCTGTCGAGACTCTTCACATCACCCATCTCGATACCACCCAGTTCAAAGCCCATCACGGCAGGATAGTCGCCGCACACATTCTTCACGTCGCTGGAGTCCTGCTGATAGGCCCAAGTGAGACCATAGAACGGGTCATCTTGATGTCCATACATGATACCCTTCTGTCGGAGGGTGTCCAGACGCTCAATCAACAACTGGGCCTGAGCCTTCTGCGGCTCGGCCTGTTTGGGGGTAGAACAGGAGAACACAGCCATCGCTACTACCGCCATTACCATCATCTTCTTCATACTGTTAGTTGAATATTTGGGTGCAAAGATACAAAAATTTTTCATAACCGAATTGTCTTTACCGTATTTTTTTCATTCTGTTGACCTGCGACTTTATCACTTTCAGCGTCGACTTATCACCAGAGAACACCGAATTCAGTCCCTGCTGCTCCTGAGCGGGGTCGCCAGTATAGTCATCACCCACCTGCCACTGCTGCTCGTGCTTGGGTTTGGCAAAGCCGCCCCAACCCCAGAAATTGCAGCCTGCAAAGTAGCCTCCCTGCTCGGCATTGTCAGCCACAAGAGAGAAGACATACTGATAAAAGCCATCACGACCTTTGGTGGGAGTGCCCAGGCTGAATTTAAAATTATCACGCGGGTAGCCGAACTCCTCCATCACAAGGGGTTTGTTCAGTCTGGCACAAATCGCCAGATGCCGGTCGATATAATCCTTGGTATTCTCCTTGGCCTTCGGCAGGTCTTCTATCAGATGATCCTTGCGCGCCCAACTCCAGTTGTAGGGCCATAGATGGATGTTGCAATAGTCAATGTTCTTATCGCGGCAGATGCGCTCATAGCAGTCCCAGTCGTTCTCACAACCCCATGAGCCCTCAGAGCCAATGGATATCAGGTGGTTTCCATCCAGACTGCGGATAAGTGAGGAAGCCTCTGCCAGCCAGCGCTCAAAGTCGGGCAGCACAGCCTTGTCGAAGGCGCGTGGCTCATTGCCTATCTGCCACGACATGATAGCCGGGTCATCAGCATATCTCAGACCAGTATAGCGGTTGGTACGGCTCAGGATAAAGCGCACATAGTTATAGAACAGCTCATGGGCTTTCTTGTTAGTAGCATACTGGCTCATCGCCTTCATAAAGGCCTGATAGCCGGCCTCATTGGGTCTGGGCTGCTTGCCGGCTCCCGCATGCTCCAGATAGAAGCCATACCCTCCACTCCACTCCCAGGAGTTGTTTAGATAAAGCACGGCCACCATCTGGCGCTTACCCATCTCCATCAGCAGGTAGTCGAGTCCTGCCAGGATGGTGTCGTTATACACCCCCGGACGTATCTGGAGTGTAGGCTCCACCTTGGTGGTCACACCCCGTTCGCCATCAGAGCCCACAAGGATGCGCAGGTTATCTATGCCGATCTTCTTCATGAAGTCGAGCTCTCTGACCAGACGTTTGCGGTCACCACCCTGTCCTTCAGAGCCCAGGATAGCGCCATACCAGAAGTTGGTACCAACATAATAATAAGGTCGACCGTCCTTCACGAAATGTCCGTCTTTCACAGTCACGAATTTAGACTGTGCCATCATCGGCAGACTCACCGCTGCCAACAATAATGCTATAAATAAATTGCGTTTCATTGTTTGGTTTTCTAATTTTTCCGCAAAATTACTAATAAACCTGCGAAAAAACAAGTCCCAGCACTCATTTTGACGAAGATTGCATATAATATGCTATGAAAGTATCGGCCTCACAAGGCAAGAAGGTTCAGAAACCAATTTCAACCCTGTGGAGAATCACTTCGCCTGAAGGTGGTAGCGCAGAAGGCCCTCAATGGGACTTTTCAGGATAGAACCGAGAAAAAAGCCCTCTGCGGCGGCGGCCTCTTCTAGCTGCTCACGGAAATGCCAGGCGATGCTGCCCACAAAGGAAACCTTCATGTTCAAGAGGCCATAGGGACGGATGTTATAGCGAAAGAAGTCGCGGAAATTGTCAACCACCAAACGCTTGATGGCTGGATCATACAAATGGCGATGGATGAAAGGAGCAAGCGATGCCAGGAAGCGGTTGGGCATGGGCTCACGATAGACCCGATGGATGACATCGGCCATCGTCAGGCCATATTCCCGTTCAAACTCCATACAGATATTTTCTGACAAGACGCCTTTAAATAAATCATGTAAAAAGTGCTTCCCAAGTACTCCTCCGCTACCCTCGTCGCCCAGAATATAGCCCAAGGCGGGGGTGTTCTGAAGAATGGTCTTTCCATCATAAAGGCAAGAATTAGCACCTGTCCCTAAAATACTGGCAATACCATAGTTATGACCACAAAGAGCACGTGCTGCTCCTAACAAATCACTATGGGCTTCAACCTGCCGTGCCTGAGGAAACATCTCTTTCAGAAGCGCCATCATGACCGACTCCAATTCTGGACGAACACCACTACCATAAAAATAAACAGAAGACACCTCATCAGGATTCAGATTCGGAAGCAGTTCCTTGTTCAGAATCCCTACGATAATACTCCGCTCCTGATGGAAGGGATTGATGCCTTGGGTATGGAAATGCGCCAAGGGGCCTGAAACCGACTGCAAGACCCAATCGGTCTTTGTACTACCACTATCAGCTATTAATATCATGCCGCAAAAGTACGCATTATTTTAGAAATAAGAACACAAAAACAAAAGTTTTTTAGGGGGTGGTAGCAAATTTTTCACTTTTCACTCTTCACTTTTCGCTTTTTTTACTACCTTTGCGCACTAAAATAGCAAGACAATGAAGAAGCTACTCATTATATTAATTCTCATCATGGGCATAGTCGGTGAAGCCAGGGCTGTGCTGAAAGAGAAAAACCTCGATTCGACACTGGTGATTCTGCGGGCAGAACTGACCAAGCACTATCAGGAACTGACCGACCAACGGGATGAACAGCGAAGACAGAGTCAAGAAGTATTCAACAACTTAAGAGAGACCATGAAACAGTCGAACCAAAATGCCCTGATGCTCTATTCTCAGCAACAGGAATATCTGTTCGACCTGACCTATGCCTGCCATCAGGCTACAGAGCAGTACCAGCGTTTCCAGCGCCAGCAACTGCCCTTCCGCGAGTTTATCAGTAACACCAGCGGTGAGATAGCCCGTTATGACAGTCTCATCAACAGCCTGCAGGCCATGCCTACGAACATCATGGGAGAGCGGGCCAAGACTGACCGTAGTGTATGTCTGACCCTAGCTACCGTCATCAAGCGCACCATGGAGGAAGATTCCCAGCAGATGGAGGATTATATCAAGTACTACAACATGACGGAGCAGCGCCTGAGGCACATGAACGACTATGCCCAGAAGCGCTATTATGACATACAGACCAGCATCTTTGTGAATGGTGGCGACACCTATCTGGACATCCTGCGGAATGTTAAGGACAAATGGCAGAACATGAAGGAGGTAGTGACCAAGAAATACACCACCGATGAGGCCACCAAGCACTCCGACTGGAACATGTACTGGATCTTCGGGCTCTTTATCGCCATCGCCTTCTATGCCTTTGTATCAATCGGCATCAACCTGCTCATTTACAAGTTCATGCCCCGACGGTTCCACACCAAGGAGTTCTTGAAGAAACGCTCATCGATCATGTGGGCCACCACCACCATCACACTTGCCATCCTGATGGGACTGATACAATACAACAGCCAGCAGAATTTCGTAATTATGGCCTCAGGCCTCCTGGTGGAATACCTCTGGCTATTGGCCGTCATTCTCATCTCCCTGTTGTTGCGAGTGAGCGGCAGCCAGATCAAAAGTGCCTTCAAGATCTACGCCCCTTTGCTGTTGATCGGCTTTGTGGTGATTACCTTCCGCATCATACTCATCCCCAGCGAACTGGTCAGCCTCATCTTCCCTCCGGTGCTGATAGCCTGCCTGCTATGGCAATGGTGGGGCATCCGACGGTATAACAGGAACATCCCTCGCTCAGACATGTTCTATACCTATATCTCGATGATTGTCTTCATCGCCTCAGCCTGCTGTTCCTGGGCGGGCTATACCCTCTTGGCCGTACAACTGCTCATCTGGTGGATCATGCAACTCACCTGTATCCTGACCATCACCTGTATCTCCGACTATCTGAAAATGTATGAGGAGAAGCACAATTTCTCAAAGAGGCCCGTCACCCAGACCTGGCTCTACACGCTTATCCATCAGGTGGCTATGCCGGTGCTCATTGTCTGCTCTGTCATGATTAGCATCTACTGGGCAGCCGACGTGTTCAACCTCAGCGATATGTGTTGGGGGATCTTCAATTATAAGTTCATTAATCAGGAGAACCTGCAGGTAAGCCTTTTCAAATTGACTGTAATAATCAGCCTATGGTTCTTGTTCCGTTGGATTTCAAGAACCGTGTTGAGTTTGATGCGCCTGCATTTTGAAACGAAAGACCCTTCGAGTGCAGAGAGTCGCGTCGTGATGGGTAAGAATGTCATACAACTGATTGTGTGGGGCATCTGGCTTCTGATAGCCCTCGCCTATCTGCATATCAGCGTATCCTGGCTGCTAGCCATCTCCGGCGGTCTCTCCACCGGTATCGGTTTTGCATCGAAGGATATCATCGAGAACATCTACTATGGTGCTTCGCTCATGGCTGGCCGCATCAAGGCCGGTGACTGGATTGAGGTGGACAAAACCATGGGAAAGGTGAAGAGTATCAGCTATACCTCGACCATCATTGAATCGCTCTATGGCGAGGTAATTACCTTCCAGAATGCCCAGTTGTTTAAGAACAACTACAAGAACCTCACACGCAATCATGGCTATGTTCTGGCGGTTGTCCCCTTTGGCGTAGCTTATGGCTCGAACCTCAAGCAGGTGACCACCATCGTTGAGGAGGCCGTTAATAACCTGCATCACCAATGGATGGACCCTAAGAAGCCCGTCAAGAGCGTGGTATCAGAGATGGCCGACTCCAGCATCAACTTTAATTTGTTTGTCTGGGCTATCGCACCTAAGAAATCCTATGTGGTCAGCGATGTGTTGAAATGTGTCTACGACACCCTCAACGACCACGGTGTACAGATTCCATTCCCGCAGAGAGATGTACACTTGATAAGGGAAGAATAAAAAGGGAAGAGTGAATAATGAAAAAAGTGGCCAAATGTTTGGCGGATTAAGATAAAATACGTATTTTTGCAAAGCAAATATGAGTCAGAAGGCGATATTTATTGCAGGTCCCTGTGTGATAGAATCGGCAGAGTTGTTGGACACTGTTGCACGCAAGTTGGTGGAAATCAACGAGAAGCATGGGACAAACATCATCTTCAAGGCGTCATTCGACAAGGCCAATCGCACGTCAATACGCTCTTTCCGTGGTCCAGGATTGGATCGCGGATTGCAGATGTTGGCTGACATCAAAACCAATTTTGGCCTCCGGATTCTGACAGATATCCACGAAGCCTGGCAGGCTAAACCTGTAGGAGAGGTGTGCGACGTGATCCAGATACCAGCCTTCCTCTGCCGTCAGACCGACCTGTTAGTGGCTGCCGCCCATACAGGACGCACAGTTAACATTAAGAAAGCTCAGTTCCTAAGTGGACGTGACATGCGCTATCCTGTGGAGAAAGCCTGCGATGCAGGTGCCAGGGAGGTCTGGTTGACGGAACGTGGCAATATGATGGGCTATAACAACCTCGTGGTGGATTTCCGTAATATCCCCGACATGCTCGACATCGTGCCAACAGTAATCATGGACTGCACCCATAGTGTGCAGCGGCCCGGTGGCAGTGATGGCAAGACAGGAGGAGACCGGCGGTTTGTGCCCCAGATGGCCAAGGCTGCCAAGGCCTTTGGTGCCTCCGGCTATTTCTTTGAAGTGCACCCTACCCCCGACGAGGGCCTGAGTGACGCAGCCAACATGCTAGAGCTCGACAAATTGGAACAACTGATAGTAGAACTGATGAAGTGATGAAAGATTCAAGATCATACGCCATACAGTGCATCAAGGATGAGGCAGAGGCCGTCTTAGGACTGATTCCTCAGTTAGACGAGTCGTTCGACATGGCTGTCAACCTAATCTATCATTGCAAAGGCAAGATTATTGTGACTGGTGTCGGCAAAAGCGGACATATCGGAGCAAAGATTGCAGCCACCCTGTCGAGTACAGGTACCCCTTCTTTCTTCATTAACCCCCTTGATGTGTTTCATGGTGATTTGGGTGTGATGTCTCAGGGAGATGTAGTACTGGCCATCAGCAACTCCGGACAAACCGATGAGCTTCTGCGTTTCATTCCGATGGTGCTGCACATGCAGATTCCCATCATTGGCATGAGTGGCAACCCAGCCTCGCTACTAGCCAAATACTCCACTTGTCACCTGAATGTGAGCGTGGAAAAAGAGGCCTGTCCTCTGAATCTGGCTCCCACCAGTTCTACAATGGCACAGCTAGCCATGGGTGATGCCTTGGCAGTGGCATTGATAGAGAAACGTAACTTCCAGCCTCGTGACTTCGCACAGTTTCATCCTGGTGGTGAGCTGGGTAAGCGTCTGCTGACTACTGCACAAGATGTCATGCGCAGCGATGACCTGCCTGTTCTGCCGCCTGAGATGCACCTCGGCGAAGCCATCATCCTGGTGAGCAAAGGCAAGCTGGGTCTTGGCGTGGCTGAAGTAGATGGCAAAATAACCGGTCTAATTACCGATGGTGATATCCGTCGTGCTACAGAAAAATGGCAGGCACAGTTCTTTGATCATACGGTAAGCGATATCATGACGCGCACCCCAAAGACCGTCAGACCGGAGACAAAGATTTCGGAGATACAGCAAATCATGAACAGATATAAGATACATTCCGTACTGGTAACCGACGATGAACACCATCTGTTGGGCGTGGTCGACCATTACTCATGTATGATATAAATTAAGGTAATAAGGCTTTATGAAAACTATAAAGAAACTCATCATCGTGTTACTGCTCACCCTGCCGATGGCGGTAGTGGCAGACTATCTGTTTAAGACATTGGATGCCCGCGATGGTCTGACAAGCAGTCAGATCAACTGCATCATGAAAGACTCGCGTGGCTATGTATGGTTTGGCACACCTGCAGGACTTTACCGTTTCGACGGTTATGTCTTCAAGAACTTCCAAAGTGACTCACAAGATGGCTCTTCGCTGCCTAACAGCTATATCAACTCTGTACAGGAGACCCTCGATGGTAACCTGTTGGTAGAGACAGCTGCCGGCTATTGTGTCTATCATCCACAGACCGAGAGTTTTGAGCGCGACATGAAGCAGGTCTTTGCCAGAATGGGTATCGAGACCATCCCCAGCATAGTCTATGTCGACCGCCACAAGAACCTGTGGGGTGCCATCCCCAACAAGGGTGTGGTGTGCTATAACATGCAGCAACAACTACTTTATGAGTTTGGTTATACCGACGATGCACATGGTGTTCCCCAAGGGGCCATCTGCTCCATCAGCGAGTGTAAGGATGGTGCTCTCATCGTCTATGATGACGGAAGGATTGTCTGCTGCGATGTCATGCACCAGCAGCACACCGTATGGGGTACCAACGAGATTGCCGAGAAGAAACTGCGGAGGTCGAAAACCCTCAGAGCCTTTGCCGACCAGATGGACAATATCTGGCTCTACGGACAGGGCACCCTTTTCAAATACAACAAAAGTGCGAACACCTGGGACACCTCCATCAGTGAACAGCTGGGACTGACAAATGTAGGTGTAGACCGTAATATCAATGGCATGGCAGGTGACCGTTCGGGGAATATCTGGATCGGTTCCGACCAGATGGGACTGCTGCGCTATGATATCAACACGCATAAGGTAGAGCCAGTACAGCCCATCAACATGAATGACCGCCAGATGCGTCATGAGACGGTGAGCATACAGAGTCTCTATGTCGATGATACCGACCTTCTTTGGATTGGTACGGAGAAGTCGGGTATCGCCTACTCTGGTAAGTACATCTATCGTTTTGCCTCGCTCCTCAATGGGGATATCACAGCCTTGGCTCAGGCTGACAGCGGCAAGGTTTGGTATGGTACCAGCGACAATGGCGTGGTAGGCTATGAGGGCCCTATCGCCAGCCGTAAGGTCTCTGCCATGGCCTTCACACCCGATGGAAGCCTGTGGATCGGTTCGAAGCGCAACGGTCTGACCCGTATCCAAAATGGCAAAGCGACTATCTACTCACTCGCCAAGGATAGCATACCTACACTGATTGACGATCATATCAATGCCCTTTGTACGGATAAGGTCGGTAACTTGTGGATTGCCACTAATGGTGGTCTGCAGGTGTATAATCCCAGAATGAACTCCTTCTCTTCTTATACCCGTGAGAATGGTAAGTTGAATACTAACAACGTTACAGCCCTCTATTATAACAAAAAGGATACCAAGAAGAACAATCTCTATATCGGTACAGCTGAGGGTCTGGTGGTCTTGAACCTGTCGACCACCGAAAAGCGCGTACTCACAGGTAATGTGGCACACACCAAACAGTTTACCAACAACTACATCACTCAGATCTGCAAGGACTCTCGTGGATTAATCTGGGTAGGTACACGTGAAGGACTGAATGTGCTGAATTCCAACAACGACCTGAACAACGACAATCTCGACTATATCACTGAGAAACAGGGGCTTTGTAACAATAACATCTGTGGTATTGCAGAAGACAAGAACAACAATATGTGGATCACCACCAGCAGTGGTGTAACACGTATCGTGGTCAACCGCAGTCATGAAGACGGCAAATATGCCTATGGACTCTACAACTACACCACAGCCGATGGTCTGCAGAGCAACGAGTTTAACCCTGGTGCCATTTTGACCCGACATGACGGTAATGTGGAGTTCGGCGGTCTCTTCGGTGTCAACTGGATGATGAAGAATGGCAACAGCGATATAGACGCCCTGCCCAGAGTGATGCTCACCCAGCTATTCCTTGGCGAGGAGGAGGTACTCACTGGCCATGAATACGATGGTAAGGTGTTGCTTACACAGGCCCTCAACGAATCATCCAAGCTAGAACTGAACCACAACCAAAATACGTTCACCATCAAGTTTGCAGCCGGTAACTACAACCAGAGTGAGCGCCTGCAGTTCATGTACTGGATGGAAGGACTCGACGATGACTGGAAGAATGGTAATGCTCTTGCCCATGGTGTAACCTTCCGTGATCTCTCCAGCGGTAAATACACCCTTCATGTCAAGGCTGTCAGTACCGATGGTGCAGTCAGTAACCAGGAGCGTACCTTGTCTATCTCTGTGGCTAGCCACTGGCTATTGTCATGGTGGATGCTCCTCGCATATGCCATCATCATCCTCGTGGCACTCTACTTCTGGCGTATCGGTTTGAAGCAGCTCAAGGCCATCAGAGACCGTAAGAGAGCTGTCATCAACGAATTGATGCGGCAGCGTGAAGCTATCAAGGCTGCCAGCGATGACCTGCGTCAGCCAATGGCCCGTATGACCTCTATCATCGGTAACCTCTCAGAGAAGGAGAAAGACCTTGAGGAGCGTGAACAGCTCAATGCCCTCCACTCTCAGATGCTGCAGATCATCACCCGTGTGAGTGACATGCAGACAGAATTGGAGCATCCTGAGGAGAAAGCTAAAGTCTCTGTTCATGACCGTATGGAGCTCAATGCTAAGGGTGAGATTGTCCTGCCGGATGTGCCTAGCGAAACGCTGACCTCTGAACAGACTCGTTCTAGGGCTGCTCTGGATATGCCTACCATGAAGTTCTCGGTCTTCATGGTCGATGACAACGAGGACTTCCTCAAGTTCGCCATGGCTCGTCTCAAGTATGTCTATGATTTCCATGCTTACGTTGATATCATCAAGGCTGCTACCGACATTGAGGAGCTGCATCCTGATCTGGTTGTCTGTAAGCAGAACATGGAAGGCATGACTGGTAGTGAACTGTGTAACCAGCTGAAGATGAATCCCACTTCGCAGAATGTGAAGTGTATCCTGCTCACCGACAAGCCACTTACGCCAATTGACATGCGCGACCAGAACATCACACTCTCTGCCGATGACTATCTGGCCAAGCCATTCAACCTGCAGGAGGCCATCATGCGCTTCAACAAGGTTCTCGGCCTTGGTCCTATCGAGTTGGACAATGACCTTATTGAAGGAGCTGAGACCCGTATGCTGGAGAACCAAAGTTCGAGTATGACCACTGCTACTGAATCTTATAACGATGCTGACACCGCAACGGCTCTGGCTGAAGGTAGTGGCGAAACGGCTGATGATGATCCAATCAATATCGTCGATACGAAGATTGTCAGGCCCATCCAGAATGCCCCGGCTATTACAGAGACTCAAATGCTGGCTGAGGAGGAGTCGACCCTATCTGATTACTCGATGCTCGACATCATGGATCAGCAGTTGATGAAGAACATCGAGCAATATGTGATGCAGAACATGAGTCGCGGACAGATCAGTCTCGAAGAGATGGCTGCTGCCATGGGTATGGGACGTGTGCCGTTCTTCCATCGTGTGCGTAGTCTGACGGGTAAGACCCCAGCAGAGCTGATTCGTGACATGCGACTAAAACATGCTTGCATCCTATTGAAACGTACCAATATCAATATGAGTGAGTTGGCCACAAACGTTGGTTTCATGACCGCCGAGAACTTCATCACCATCTTCAGGGAGAAGTTTGGTATGACCCCGTTGGAATACCGACTGAAACATAGATAATGAGAGGTAAGAGGTAAGAGATATGTGGATAGTAAATATGAAATTACGATTTTTTTCTTATTTAAATATTCATAGCAAGAGTATTCTCTTACCTCTCACCTATCGCCTTTTACCTCTTCTTTTTTTACCACTCACCCTCTCTGCTCAGACCAGCGACTCACTCATCGTGCGACAGATGGAGGCCGAGGGAGTCCGTTTCACGCAGGGTAACCAGGTGAAGTTACTCATGTCAGGCAAAGATAAGTTTGCGGATATGTTCGAAGCCATCCGACAGGCCAAGAGTAGCGTGCATCTGGAATACTTCAACTTCCGCAACGATTCTATTGCCTCCCTGCTCTTTGATATTCTCCGTGAGAAACGAAAGGAAGGGGTGGAGATCCGAGCTATGTTTGATGGCTTTGGCAATGACTCCAATAATCAGCCTCTCAAGAAACACCATCTACAGAAGCTCTGGGCCGACAGCATCAATATCGTGGAGTACGACCCCATCCGTTTCCCATGGATCAATCATATCTGGCCACGCGACCATCGTAAGATTGTGGTCATCGATGGCAAGACAGCCTATACCGGTGGGATGAATGTGGCCGATTATTACATCGTAGGCACCGAACAGGTGGGAGAATGGCGTGATATGCATTGTAGGATTGAAGGTCCGGCAGTCAACGACCTCCAGATTATCTTTGCCCGAATCTGGAAAAGGGCCACGAAGGAGGATCTCTCCGACCCGAAGTACTACCGTGGCAAGCCTTCTGGTGACAAAATGGTGGGTATCGTCAATCGGGAGCCCCATATCACGAATAAGATCATGCGTCGTCTGTATATCCATGCCATCGACGATGCCCAGGACTCTATCCGCATCATCAATCCCTACCTTACCCTGATCCCCTCTATCAACAAGGCTCTGAAACGGGCCATCAAACGAGGGGTAAAGATGGAGATTATGGTCTCTGCCAAGAGTGACATTCCCCTTACCCCGGACGTTGTTTATCGCAATGCCCACAAACTGATGAAGCGTGGTGCCACCGTCTGGCTCTACCAACCAGGCTTCCATCATTCAAAGATCATGATGGTCGATGGACGGTTCTGTACCGTTGGCAGCACCAACCTGGATGCCCGTAGTCTGCGCTTTGACTTTGAAGAAAATGCGCTAATTATCAATCGGGAAACCACCAAGGAACTGGATGACATGTTCAACCGTGACAAACAGAAGAGTGTAGTCCTGACCGAAGAGGAATGGAACAGATTCCGTACAGGCTGGCAGAAATTCCGGGGATGGTTCGGTTCATTATTACAACCATGGCTGTAACCCGCGACACCACCATCTCCATAGCCAAGGGCATCGCCATCATCCTCATGGTCATCGCCCATGCAGAAGCACCGGGCTGGCTCTGTAAGTTCATCTTCGAATTCCACATGCCCCTGTTCTTCATCACAGCAGGCTACTTCTTCTCCACACGTTATCTTCACGACGAGGCCACCTTTGTTAAGAAAAGGTTCAAAGGTCTCTACTGGCCTTTCGTCAAGTGGGCGCTCTTCTTCCTTATCCTCCACAACACGATGTTCCGTATTGGCATCCTCAACGAGGTCTATGGCAATGAACAGGGAGGAGTGCTCCATCCCTGGTCGTGGCATCAGATGCAACAGAACATCTGGAACATCTTCACCGCCATGGGCGGATACGATGCTTTTCTCTGTGGTGCCTTCTGGTTTTTTAGGGGCCTGCTCGTCGCCAGCATCCTATACCTTATTATTTATAAGGTTTTGGATCTAGGCCTTTCTAGATTATCGAAAATAACTAATCTATCTAGAATCTCTGTCTCCATTCCCTACCTCATATGCCTCCTCATGCTCCTGCTCTGCGGCTGGAAGACCTGGGAAGGCCTGAAGGTAGTGAATCTGGTACAGGGCGGCTATCGTGAGATGATGGGCTGTTTCTTCTTTGGCATCGGCTTTATCTTCAAGCAGTATGTATCGGCCTATCGACAGGTGGTGTCTCAGAAGATGCTCAGGCTCTGGTCGTCTTTGCTCTTTGCCGGCATTGTCTTCCTCTTCTCGAAGTATCTCACGGCCAACATGAACTGGCGTTCTTCCTTCCAACAGTTTCTCTCCCTTCCCCTCCCGGCTATCCTAGGTTTCCTGATGACCTATAACCTCAGTAGTTGGCTCGATGAACATGACAACAGACTCAAACAGCTTCTCGTCTATATCGGCGACCATACGCTCTATGTCTTCATCTTCCATATCATTTCCTACAAGACCATCAGCCTGCTGAAGATCTGGTACTATGGCCTCGACCCGCGACAGATAGGCTGTCACATGGTCATCCACGAACATTCCCAAGATGACTGGTTCTGGGTACTTTACACCATTGCAGGTGTGGGCCTGCCCATCCTGGGCATCTGGCTCTACGAAAAAGGAAAAGCACGATTCAAAGAATATAGAGCATCATCTGCATCTCAGGTTCAGTAATGCCCTTCTCCTGTAGGAGTTCCAACTCATTATCAATGATAAAGATTTTCTCTCGTTCTGTTTCCTTCAGATACCGATGGAAACAGTCGGCAGCCTCATCCACATGACCACTTAACCACAGGCAATAACCGTAGTTCAACAGGTCTTCAGTCACCGTCTGCTCCGTCAACAGTTGACTGTAGATCTTCTCCGCTTGTTCATATTTCTCGTCACAGGTCAGGGTCCACGCCAACACCCGATTGACCTGGGGATCATCAGGCGTCTCAAAACTCAGACGATAAAGGTCTTTCAAAGCATCTGCATAACGACGGAGATTCGTCAGACAGACAGCACGGTTCAACAGATAGTGTTTCTGTTCGGGACTCTTACTCAGAAGGTGGTCATAGGCTTCCAACGCCTTTTGAAAGTCCCTCTTGTCAAAGAGGGAACGGGCATAGCCTTGCATGGCTTTTTCGTTTTCTGGCTCCAGTTCCAATGCTTTCTGATAACAATACAAAGCCTCTTTTATTGACCCGAAGTTAAAATAGTGATGCTGTCCCAGATAGCCGCACATCATATAATGACGGAAGTCACAACGGGCCTCGCCACAGTTGTCGAGCACCATCCCGGCATCCTTCATGCGCTTCTGTTTGATAAGGAAGGCGGCCACATCATTGAAATGGGCCTCTACATGGGTGCGAGAGAAGACTTTCTTGGCCAGAAAGAGATACTGATGGTCCTCGAAGGGGTTACAGAACTCACTGCGATAGGGATAGAGACGGAAGAACCGGTACATGTCCTGCAGATAGGTCCGACGGAGATAGGCGGCACTCTGGCTCTCTTCCTTTAACACCTCTGTCATACCAGCCTCACCACGCTCCAGCATCTCCCATAAGTTCTTGGGGATATGGTTCATCACCTGATTAAAGGCCAGGACAAACGAATACTTATCACTATGACAGAAGGGTCCTGCCTTCATCAAACTCTGCAGAAAGGCGTTCTTCTGGAGCTTCTCCGTTACCTCCGCAATATCCGGATGGTCGGCATAGAAGGGTACAAACCAATTGCTGATCTCCTGGAAAAACGGAAAACGCTTCATCTGCGAGAAACCACCGAAATAGACGTCCGAGCCTTGTTTCTGCATCTCCTGCATACGTTGGAAACTCTCTTCCACCTGTTCCATCCGCCGCTCTTCCGCATCAGGATGGAGGATATCATCCAGGGAATGGTCCTCAACTTCCTCGATACCATTCCGGGTCACACGGAAACTATTGTTATTCAACAAATCGGGGATGATCTCCCTCTGGATGGTCTGGTTGTCTTTCTCGGCATTGATACACAGGATGATCTGATGCTGCAACTGCACCAGTTCCTGACACACGGCCTTGTCTGACAAGAGTTCATCCAACAGCTTCTTTTCCTCTCTATAGAGACTGGTGAAGATATCATCCTGCAGAGCGAGCACCCACCCTACCAGTGCCCGCTGTCTGATGGCCTCATCTGTAGCCTGACGATACACCGACAACAACATCTTGAACTTGGCTATGTCGAAGTGGTTTAAGGTGGCGAGCATGATGGCACTGGTCAACAACTGTTGGTCGTTGACGTCGATGGTCGGCGACAGGAGTATCTCCTCCATGGCAGTGGCCTGACCATCACTCCACATAGCAGAGAGCCAGAGACGGTCAAACCAGTCGGCCATCAGTCGTTGGTGCTTCCTGTGCAGTTCTCTCTTCTTCTCAGTCCGTATATGTTCGGGTTCGAGGGCTAACATTGCACCAGAGGTCACAAACTCCTCCAGCTCCTCTTTCAACGTCTGTACGGACCAATCGCGGGAGGTAAGGCTTAGCCGCGCATTGATACCCGACTGAAAAGTGGAATGCTTGATCTGATAGGTCATGGCTGCATCGGCATACAATACATACAACCGACGCAGCAGACTGTTGTAGAGATGGGGCAGTTGAGGATCCTTGAACCCTCGTTTCCAGTAGTCTGACATCAACTGGAAATCAGCCTTGATGGCATACAGACGATCCACATCATTCGTGCCGGAATAGGAGGAGAGATAACTCTCCATCGCTGTCAGGGCCTCACTGAGGTTCTTGTCCAACAGCCAATCGTAAACGGTATGCAGTGCTTGGTTGTCTGTCATTCTTACTTCTTGGATAACCAAGCCTTGGCCCTGTTCACGTCTTCCTCGCGGGGCAAGGCAATATGATGGAACTTCAGATCCTTGCTGATCTGTTGCAAAGCCTCCGGCTTGACACGACAGTATTTCACTATCAGAGGGGCATAATTGGCTATCCCATACTGGTTGATGGAGTCACAGGCCTTGTTATATCCCCGCATAAAGACGCGCAGCTGCTTGGCACGGGTCTCCCCATCCATGCCCTTCCACTGCGAGACGATGACACCCATCTGCATATCTAGTTTCCGGGTATCCAAGAGCACCTTATGCTTCAGCATCCTCGCCACAGACGCCTGGGGCTCTGTCAGGATGAGGGCATCCATCTCATTGTTCTCCAGCATCTTCAGGCGCACGTTCACGTCGTTGATCTGAATACGGAACACACGTTCTGACTTCAATTTGGCACTGTCAACAGCCACGTCACCCAGAAGGTCTGTCACCGAATAACGGGTCATTGCCAGCATCTTGTCGTCCAGATGCTTCAGGTCGGTGATACGGGCACCACGATTGCTCACCAGCTGCCAGTAAGCATTCGTGGCGGTGAGATACCGAAGACTATCACCTTGTTTCTTTAAACGCTCGACACGTACCAAGTCTGACACGCCGACTTCCACCCTGCGGTTGGCCAAAGCTGTGTCTATGTCCATCTGGGCAGTAAACTGCTTCAGGCGGATATCCACGGCCGTATCAAACATCTGATGGTCCTTGGCCAAGAAGATGGGTAGACAGTCAAGGGTCGGCAATACCGCCACCTTCAGAGCAGCCGAGTCCTCCCGCATCGCCTTCAGACGCTGAGCCCTGGAGATGCGTTTCGTCTCTTCATAACTCTGACTGCAACCTGCCAACAACAGCAGGCCTACCACAATAAGCAACAACAGCTTCGAATATCTCATATCCTATTCACTAAACGCCTGCAAAGTTACTACTTTTCGGAAAGAAATGTGAATAATATGAATAATTTTATCCAAAAATATAATAAAAATGTATTTCTGAGCCAATTATTCACATGATTCACATTTCTTTCACAAAAAAAATAGTACCTTTGCACTAATTATGGCAAAAGACAAAATCGCATACGTATGCACCAACTGCGGCCAGGAGTCGCCAAAGTGGATTGGCAAGTGCCCCGCTTGCGGACAGTGGAACACCTTCAAAGAGATCCGTGTAGCTGCTGACACCAAACAGAAGGCGGCCACTACGGCAGCAGCCTCTGCTGGTCACGCCCTTCGTAAGAACAAGGTGCTGAGGTTAAGCGATATCTCCAACCACGATGACCCCCGCATCGACATGCACGATGACGAGCTCAACAGGGTTCTCGGAGGCGGTCTCGTCCCTGGCAGTATCGTCTTACTGGGTGGTGAACCGGGCATCGGCAAGTCGACGCTCACCCTCCAGACCATGCTCCGCATGCCTGAGAAGAAAATCCTCTATGTCAGTGGCGAGGAATCGGCCCACCAACTCAAGATGCGTGCCAACCGCCTTGGTGGTGACAATGACCATTTCCTCATCCTCACCGAGAATTCCCTTGAGGCCATCTTCGACCATATCAAGGAAGAGCAGCCCGAACTCATCGTCATCGACTCCATCCAGACCATCATGACAGAAGATGTGGAGTCGTCAGCCGGTTCCATCGCCCAGGTGCGCGAGTGTGCCTCTGCCCTCCTCCGCTTTGCCAAGTCGAGCGGCGTACCAGTCATCCTCATCGGGCATATCACCAAGGAAGGCACCCTTGCCGGACCGAAGATCCTCGAGCATATCGTCGATACCGTCATCCAGTTCGAGGGCGACCAGCATTATATGTACCGCATCCTGCGGAGCATGAAAAACCGATTCGGGAGCACCTCCGAGTTAGGCATTTATGAAATGCAGCAGAATGGTCTCCGACAGGTCTCCAATCCCTCTGAACTTCTTCTTACCCAAGACCATGAAGGGCTCTCCGGCATTGCCATCTCCTCTGCCATCGAGGGGGTACGTCCCTTCCTGGTTGAGACCCAGGCACTCGTCTCTACTGCCGCCTATGGCACCCCTCAGCGTTCTGCAACTGGCTTCGACCA
>Ga0247608_10003398_pt1 | contig 18582 bp, 24 predicted proteins | sample 176DNAGHGlowgp2_FD_193490 | JGI IMG/M metagenome (GOLD analysis project Ga0247608, IMG submission 193490) | Sheep rumen microbial communities from Palmerston North, Manawatu-Wanganui, New Zealand - 1766 DNA GHGlow gp2 | ecosystem: Host-associated > Mammals > Digestive system > Stomach > Rumen ... | reverse complement strand
AGATGAACGGTAAGAACATGCGAAACCTGGAACCTATAAACAAACGTAAAAACGGATAACGCACCGTTGGTGCGAAACTCCTGCACCGCTCATGCGGTGCGGGGGTACCGTTTATCCGAAATGTGCAAACCATTGGAGGTGCTATTAGCATCTTCCCGGTGAGATAGTGTCGATAGTGTCAAGTTAATTTCGCAAATTCATTTTTGACCGCTCGGTTGCCGGCCGTTACCCGATCAGCTCATCATCCTGGTTGTTATCCATTTCCAGGAGATGGTCTATGTTCATATAACGTTTGGTTCCCCAGCCTGTGCCTGCTACGTGTCGTAGTCTTGCACATACCAGCATCAGTGCACTGTTTCGACAGCTATATGTGGCGTGCGATGCTGCCGAACGGAGAACTGTGCCAGGGAGATCTCCGGTCGATGGTACGGATGTTTATGGGAGTAGATGTGCGATATCATTATGAGGTCGATGGAAAAGAACGCGCGGCGAATATGTTCGAGACCGTTGTCCGGGATGCGGTCGAGAGTCCGGAGTCGTTCGGTATCAGCATGTACCTCGCCGATTACAGCGAGCAGAAATGGACGATGTTGTTGCAACTATGCGAGAAACTTAACACATGTCGGAGCGGAGAGCGATATTCTGGGGCCAAACTGGAACAGTGGATAAGTGGCAGAGTCGAGGGCATCTTCAAACCGAAAGGTTTGGGGATGCCTTTTTTGTATGCAGAAGTAATAACATACAAATAGCGTGCGGAAAAAGGTTATTGACAAATATCGGACAACTTGGTAAAATCAAATTATCGGACAACTTGGTAAAAGGAGGCTTAAAATGAATAACGAAGACATTCTTAAGGCGGCACAGGCGCAAGCATCACAGGAAGGTGAATTTGAAATTGACAAAATGAAGAAAAACCTTGCAAGTGCGTTTGCGGTTGTTGTCATAATCTTGATTGTCATGGTGATTTCTGAAATTCTGCTCCTGAAGAAGATGGATTATGGTAAACCTAGCATTGTTTTCCTATGCGCGGGCATTGCGGATTATCTTGATGGACGAAGTTTCAGTAAGAAAGGTAAACTGGTTAGAGGATTAGTCGAGATTGCTTTCGCATTATTCTTCTTAACAGCTTATGTAGGTACGTTTCTATGAATTCACATTTATTACTAAAAAATCGAATTAAGGAATTGAGAAAAGAACGCGGACTATCACAGACCGAGTTGGCTAATATGGCTGGAACGACTCAGAATACGATAAGTTCGCTCGAAACAGGGCAGTACTCGCCCACGGCATATCTGTCCGGATTGATTGCGATTGCGTTAGGCGTAAAATGGGAAGAATGCTTCTATTATGCCGAGGACGCGAAGAAGTGAAAGGGTAACATACATGTATATTGCATTGGCTAATCCTGTGGATGAATCCAGCTTTGTTTATGTTGAAGATGCAGTTCCGGGACGGGCGTATTATTGCCCGTCCTGTAAGCAGAAACTCTTTGCGCGGAGAGGGGAAATTCGGCATCATTATTTCGCTCATTATGCGGGGGCAGAATGCTCTGATTCATGGGACAGGACTTATGACATGTCCGAGTGGCATAAACGGTGGCAGGAATACTTTCCCATAAGCAACCGTGAAACCATTGTGCAGTTGGGAAACATAGTACATAGGGCAGATATCTTGGTTGGGAAAACAGTTATCGAGTTTCAGCACAGTCCTATGAGCGTCGATCTTTTCAACAAAAGAAGTTCTTATTACCAGAGTTTGGGGTATAAGGTCGTTTGGGTATTTGATTTAAAAGATGAGTTTAGCGATGGGAAAATCATAGAGTCCGGAGAGTTGAGTTTTTCCTGGAGTCATCCAAAAACCACCTTCAACAACTATGATTTAGAAAACGGGCAGATTGAGCTTTTCTTTCAGTTGTCTGATGATAAACAGAAATCACTTGTGAAAGTGAAAAACTCTGGCATTAATGGATTCAGTGAATTTTACGCTTGGTCATGGTACGGTGTTGATGGTTTTCTAGAGTATTTCAAGGTTGGAGGTGTATTCCCGAGTCCATACCGAGAAGATATTGAAATCAATGAGGATTATCAGGAGTTTAAGAAAAAGTATCAGATTAGGCTGGATCGCCAACAAGAAAGAGCGGTCGAGACAATAGATGGCGCCACGCTCGTTTTAGCGGTTCCTGGAAGTGGAAAAACCACGACAATGATTGCCAGAATTGGCTACATGGTGAACTGTAGAGGGATAGACGGAGGAAAAATACTGGCGCTAACATATACTAAAAATGCGGCCAAAGAGATGAAAGATCGTTATACAAAACTGTTTGGAAGCAACGACAGTGTGCAGTTTCGAACAATTAATAGTTTAGCTTATGCAATTGTCAATAAAGTATACACCAAAAACCTGGTCGATGAATGGGAAAAATCGAGGATTCTTTCAAATATGTATTCCCATTTTTGGCCGGGGGAGCATCCGTCGCCATATGATCTTAAGAATGCAACTTTGTCAATCACATGTATCAAGAATATGATGCTCGAAGAATCGGCTATTCATGAAATGAAAATATGGGAGAAAGACGCTTTTATTGTATATACTGAGTATCAAAAGCGCCTGGAAGCGTGTTCCGGTATTGATTTTGATGATCAATTGGTTCTGGCATATGACATCTTAAAAAGCGACAAATCGTGGTTGGATCGGATACAGAATGTATATTCGTACTTTTGTGTGGATGAGGCTCAGGACACATCAAGGATTCAGTATGAGATCATCAAGCTCATGGCGAGTAAATCTAAGAATATCTTTATGGTCGGAGATGAAGATCAAAGTATATATGCTTTTCGCGGAGCATATCCGGACGCTTTGTTGAATTTCAAAAACGAGTATCAGAATCCATTCATACTTAGACTCGAAACAAACTATAGATCAACAGGAAAAATCGTTGACAAGGCAGCAACTTTCATCGCAAAGAATAGTAATCGTTACCCTAAAGAGATGCATGCAGTTCGTGAAGAAGGCGAGGAACCGGAAACCATAGCGGTTGAATCTCGAATGGATCAATATACAGTAATCGTTCAGGCAGCGGAAAAGGCAGTTGAAAGTCAAACAGCGATTCTTTATAGAGACAATGTATGCGGCCTTCCGTTAGTGGATAGAATGATCAAGAGAGGGATTCCATTTAGACTCAAGGATACGGAAGAATTACTGCTTTTCTTTGAGGACAAAGGTGTTGCAGATATCAGGGCATTCCTTTCTGTATCCATAAATGACAAGGACGTGGATTCCTTTGAAAAAATTTATTACAAATGCAATGCTGGAATAGAGAAGAAATGCCTTAAGTGGTTGCGATACAAGGTTACGAAGGAACAGAAGAACATATTCGCGGCACTCTCAGAATGGTATTCCTATGGCAATAGACCTTCAAGCGACAAGAGAAGGTCTGAAAAGTTTGAAAATGTCGTAAAGCCGCTGAGAACCATGAAACCCTCTGATGCAATACGTCATGTTTATGATTGTGGATATGGAGATTATCTGATTAATCATGGTCTGTCATCTCAACATATTGATATTATGATTGCTATCGCCCAAGAAGATAAAACGATACAAGACTTTTTGAAGCATTTGGATATTCTTAAGAGTCAGATAACCATTCTCGAAAAAGGGGATAAGGGCATTGTTCTCTCTACAATTCATTCCAGCAAGGGTTTGGAATATGATACCGTGTATATCATGGATAGCTATTTGGGAATGCTGCCGCATACCACGGGAGAACTGTCGGAAGAAGATTACAAGAATTATCAGGAAGAGAGAAGACTGTTCTATGTTGCTATGACCAGGGCGAAGAATCATTTATACCTATTTCGAATTCTGGAGAGTACTAATCTGTTCGTTGACGAACTCTTTCCGAATACAGATCTTTCTGTAGAAGATTTACTGAGACAAAACCATTGGAACGAGACCATTGGAAGAAATGCCATGACCAAAAAACTGTATATTATCAAAGTATTCGGATTCAAAAGATATGTCGCTTATCCCTTTGATGTCGAAACTGGGGTAGTGGAAGATGCGCCAGACGAACAAGTAATGCTCCGGTATAGGGACCTACAAGTGTGGAGTGCTTATGGGGGCTAGCTGACTGAATTGATTTATGATGTTTTGAAAGGAGTCTGTGGTGAAGACCGTATATGGTGCATTTGCTGTGATCAGCGCTATAGTGCGTCAGTTATATTTGCCTAATCCGTTTGAATGCTTTGGACCGAAAGGAGTGGTCTATAATTGGATTGCGGAGCCAATACTTCATGTGATTGCTTACATGCTCGTGGGAATAGTGTATCATAGGGGAGATGCTCCGGCTGTGGGGAGCATCCTTTATATGATTGCTTATGCTGCGCTAGTAGGATTCCTTTGGCTGTTGGGAGTGTTCAAGTTTGTATGGTGGTGGGTGTTAATCGTCATTACAGCAATTGTCCTTATCATTTTAGGAATTCATTGGATCAAAAATCATTATGATAGAAACTTCGCTATAAGAAATAGAGACTAATTCTACAATAAGATTTCAGTTTGTATGGCATCTTTATACCGGAAGGTGGGGATGCCTTTTTTGTATGCTGTCGTAACATACCTATACTAATTCGCAATGCAATATAATCTGTCGTTAACATGGTAAGTTTTTGGGTAAGAAAGGATTGAATGCATACATGTGGGAAATGCTAGGCTTTTATGCTCGATTTACGGTTGCTATTGTTCCTCGAATCGTATAGAATGAGAATATGGATTTGTGGTACCTGGGCCTCGTGCGGCGTCGGGTACGAAGAGGTATTGTGAGGAGGTATTCCATGGATTATTTGACGACATCTGAGGTTGCTGAGAAATGGAACATCAGCCGCCGTCGCGTTACTGTTCTCTGTTCCACGGGGAGAATACCCGGCGCGCTCCAGAAGGGAGCTATGTGGTTAATCCCGAAAAGTGCAAAAAAACCTGCTGACGGGCGAACTGTCCGGAATAAAGGACAGATAAAGAGATAGAGCTAGGTCGGTCAACGTGAATAGGATTCATGAAGTCTCATTTCAATGTACTTGACGAGTATATTTTTTAAATTATCCCTAGATGATTGAAACGTGGTAGATTATACTGTAGCATGGCGTGTGAAAATAGACATATCTAGTCTATAACCTAATCATCCATTCGAGAGAAGGGGGACAGCATGAGGGATAGAAGTGAAAGAAGATGGAATCAGATTGCGTGTGAAAAAAGCGCTGAGGCGTTCTTCCAGGCAGCTTGCCTAATCGAGCAGAGCGTGCCGGAGTTTCTGGATAAAATGGTTGCGCCATATGCCGTAAACCTTTCCTTCGCGTGTGAATTGTGGCTGAAGCACATCATATGTAGTTGTAGTGAAGGCCACCGTAATCTAAGGACACATGATTTGAAAGAGTTGTTTGAGAAAATCAAAGAGTGTGACTCGGAACTGGCAAATCGAATTGAGGATGAATATGTTAAGGAATTGAATAATCCGCGTTTGCTTTCACTGAATGAATTTTTAACTGAAAACAAAAATGTTTTTGAAGACTTTCGGTATATGCATGAAAAGAACTCTGATATGAAACTATACGTTTCAAATTTGGGGGCATTTTGTCGGAGTTTAAGAGTATGCTCTTCGTTTGACATTTAAAAACACAAAAGGGATAAAAAGACACTTATTGTTATACTCATTGGCGTTATAGACATGGAAGAATGCGTTTTATGCCAAAGAAGAAAAGAAAACAGCATTTTGTTCCCAAATTCTATCTAAAATCATTTACGAATGAAAATGACAATAAGTTCTTTGCATACGACTTTGCAAAATCATGCTTTCTTCCGAAACCCGTTTACTATGAATACAGGTTGTATATAAAAACAAAGATAATGTGGGATATGTCTATATTGCAAAGAAAACGGACGATACGGAGATGATTAACAGTTTGGAAATGAAACTAGATTATGTGGATAAGACGGTAAAGAAAGATAATTAGGGCAGGACATGGATGCCCAATTTTGTTCTAAAAAAAGAAGGGTGGATAAAAAGACGGCGACCAGATGTCGGAGCATTGGTGGGAAAAATGATAAAAAATATAGGCATTGTTTGGGATTCATTTGTTAGATTCGCAGTTTGTCTGATTAAAGAGTAATGCGCTTAAGGAAAGAGGCTAAATAGATAATTCTTTCAGCAGGTTATGAGTGTTCATTGGATTTGTGCAAGTAAGGAGGCGTTTATGGAAAAGCAAAACAAGCTTTCAGAATTATTCTCTGCATTACAGAATAATATGATCTCTAAAGCAAAATTTAGTTCTGTTCTAAACCATCCGACCGATCAAGGCGATAATTCAGAGCAGAGCTGGATTGATTGGTTTAATGAGTATTTACCCAAAAGATACAAGGCCGCTAAAGCCACGGTGATTGATAGCAAGGGGGATACTAGTCAGCAGATAGATCTTGTTTTATATGATGCACAGTATTCGTATCTCGCTTTTAATCAGAATGATATCCTTTATATTCCCGCAGAAAGTGTTTACGCGGTATTTGAGATTAAACAAGATTTATGTAAAGAACACATGATTTATGCGGGGGAAAAGGCAGAAAGTGTTCGAAGATTATACAGAACTTCAGCAGAAATACCATACGCAAATGGAACATATTCACCAAAGAAATTGCATAGAATTCTCGCAGGAATATTAACCACGAGATCTAAATGGGCCAAGCCGTTTGAAAAACCTTTTGAGAATTGTCTAGACGTATATTCCGAAGAACAGCAGGTTGATTGTGGGTGCGTTTTGGAACGCGGATCATACTATTATGATTATAACACCAGAATACTAAATACAAGTACTAAAGAAGAATCGTTGGTATATTTCTTCTTGCAGCTTCTCATTTTATTACAGCGGATGGGCACCGTTCCAGCAATTGATTTGAAAGAGTATATGAAATCACTTCAAATTGGAGAGAGGTATTTGAATGGCGAATCAAGCAGACTTTGATCGGTTTCTTAGTAACATCGAGCCAAGTGATTCAACTGTAACATATATAAGTAGTGTTCAGAATAATCTGAGAGGCTATCTTAGAAATCATATGTCATATAAAGATGTATATGTAGACTCATTTCTCTCTGGGTCTTATTCAAAACATACGTCTATACGTCCGGCAAAGGGGGACAAAAAGCGCGATGTTGACATCATTGTTGTTACGAAACATGATAATAGAGATGATTCAAGAACTGTCCTAAAGGAACTATATGACGTATTAATTGAAAACACAGCATACAAAACGGCTGAAAGGCAACACCATTCCATTGGTGTGGAATTGTCTCAAATAAGCATAGATATTGTTCCGGTAATTGTGGACGAGTATGATTTTTCCCTGTACTATGTGTGTAATTCTTCAAATGGTGCTTGGGAAAAGACCGATCCAAAGGGACATAGGGAATGGTCAACACTAATCAACCAGAATAACAACAACGTATATAAACCGCTTGTCAAAGTATTTAAGTGGTGGAGGCGTATTCATTGCCCCAAAGATGTAAAATACCCTAAAGGGATAACACTCGAGACAATAATCGCTAATAACTTAGGGGATTCGAGCCAGTCAACGGAAGATTTGTTCATAGAAACGATGGGGAAAATAGTCTCTAGCTACAAAGATGACTATGCTGATAAAGGGCTTGTTCCATACATTGATGATCCATCCGATAAGATTGTGGGAAATAATCTGTTAGATGGATATGGCGGGAAAGATTTTTCGCAATTCATATATAAACTCATTGAGCATCTAGACTTGTTAAACACAGGAGGAACGGAAAACGACACATGGAGAAAAGTATTGGGAGATGCGTTCCCGGCGAATGAAGGAAGATCGTCTCAATATGCTTTTGATCTTTGTTCCAAAGCTACACATCGTCAAAAACCAGTTTGGCCGATGTCGCATGGCGGAGTCGCATTTGTTTCTGTAAGGGTGACCGACCAAGATGGAAGAGAAGTTGATTACCAAAGCAATGGGAACCCATTGGATAAGGGTTGTTCATTGTGCTTTATAGCGTTAACCAGCGTAAAACGACCTTTTATAGTTAAGTGGCAAATAACGAATACTGGGGCAGAGGCGCAAAGAGCAAATTGCCTAAGGGGTAATTTTGAAGACTCTGATAATGGAGCGATGGGAAAAAAAGAGTCGACATCCTATGCTGGTAGCCATTCGGTACAATGCTATATTATAAAGGATGGCGTTTGCGTGGCAAAAAGCAGAGATTTTATTGTAAATATCAAATAGGTTTTTTGCTTTGTGTGCGAGGCAGAAAAAACGGATGGTCGATAGAACGTCCGTAAAGACGGCTGCCCGTCCTTACATTTTGGAACAGGCTGGGTATATTGAATGCGGGAGGAATATGCCACATATCTATGCCTCCAGTATTCAGGGACGCGATATGACGGTGGTTCGGGAAAAGATTGAAGGTATTGCGGATTTATCAAAACTGGACAAAGAAAAAACGGTTACCATTGTTAATAGTTTGATGGGGGAGCAAACGATGGAAAGAGTTGGAGGAGACTGCTGAAAACCGAATCCTGAGGTGGTCGCGCGTGCTTACAAGACTGCGCTAGCTGAGTTCCCGAAGGTGCTTCGGCAGATCGTTTTCGCGGTGTACTGCCCACTCGGTGGGAGCGTCAATTATGAGGCATTCAAGAAGGTACTTGGATAATAGGTTGCGTAACTTACTGGTCGGTCCTGACCGGCAGAACGGAGGCGTCCCATGAAGAAGACAGCACACTGGATTTGTCACACGCATGTCTTCCTCAGCGATGAGTACGAGTGCTCCAACTGCGGGGAGACGGTCACGCGGCCGAAGAAGATCTGCCCAAACTGCGGGTGCAACATGCGTGGTAGCAAGGGCGACCTCGGCTGGGTGGATGAGATGGAAGCGATTGATGCATTTTTCGATGATTGATATGACTACGAAAATGGCTGAAAAGGAGCACCCAAATGAACGCAAAACGGGGATACGTTCCGGAGGATGAGAGCAACTTTTTTCCGGAAGCAATTGAGACAATGAAAACTGCGTCGCGGCATGTTTGCTACCTGCTGAACGAGGGTTACGAGTTGAAGTCAGCGTCGACCTTCGTAGGCAATCATCTCGTTTTGTCCGAACGCCAGCGCCTCGCGATCGCGCGCAGCGTTGCCACAGCGGAACAGTTGAAGATAAGAAAAGCGAAAGAGAAAACATCGCTTGACGGTGCGGAGGTTTGGATATCTGTTGGATGTTAGGAAAAACTGGAAGGAGCAATCACTCCCGACAATTTGGGAATGCTTCGAGTTTCCAGATGTGTTTTTTCATCCGTGGAAGGTTAAATTGACAGTTGAAAAAGATGAAGGATGATGAGCGCTACTTGCAGATGTGAGAAAATGGAGGAACTGCGAATGAATACAGATAATCTTCACGAACTGATTAAACGATACGAAGACAATTTTGATATGCTCAACGGCAACGAGCATAATGAACTCTTCAAATGGAAGGCAATGAAGACCTGGCGGGAAGAGTGGTTTAAACCGGACTCGGCGTTTTCTACTTTCGCGGATCGTTTTAACGAGGCAAGGAAGGATTTTCTAATCTTTATTGATAATAAGCGGATACACCCCAGCAATGGCGTAATCAAGTTGTGGGAGAAGGATCCAAGAGAAGTGGAGAGGCTTTTCTGTGAAGTGCTCTTTGCTGATGCGCAGGGGGATGTCGCCGCCGTTCAGAACAACATGGACCGTTTCTTAGAAGAATATGAAACATTACGATGCAAGTACTTTCCCGGCAACTGGTCTTATAAGCAGACCAGGCATTCGGCATCTGTATTTCTCGCGATGGACAAACCGGATTTCAACTACGTGTATATGTCCGGAAAAGCAGTGACGATGGCGAAATATATCGATTTTGAGGCATCAATCGGCACCGGTCAAAACTTCAACCTTCCGAATTATTATCGGATGTGCGACGGAATCGTTGAAGTGCTTAAAGAGCATTCGAGCCTTTTGGATAAGCATTTCGGACGGTTAACACCGGAGCATTACAAAGATGAGTCGCTTCACTTGTTGGCATTTGACCTGATGTATTGCTGTTACTCCTATAAGTTCTATGATGGACTTACTGCTCCGTCAACAGGGAAAACGATTCGAAGGGGGAAGAAATCCGAAGCATTGCAGGAGGATGCGGAGCAGCGTGAAAAAGAACGTTTGGAAAGGATCTCCGAAATCGAGAGTCAGATTGAAGAAGCGGAGCATATCTGTGATGAATTCGAGGACATTTCTCTTGTCGGGGTTCAGGTGACAGCGACTCCATATGGCGTAGGAACCGTCGCGGAACAGGACGCAAACAAGATTACGGTGCAGTTTTCCGACATTGAGAAGACCTTTGTGCTGGACGAGCGATATCCTAACCGGCCTCGCTTTGAAGAGGATGAGCAGATTGTATCCGCGTTTACGGAATACGGACGGGCACTGGAGCAGATAAAGAGGCTTCGCCGGGAGTTGGAAGCGTTGCGAAAAGCGGATGCTTGATGCGTAAGAGTAAGGACAAATCATATGAGCGGGACCCATAAAGACATATGCCATATTTGCGGGAAGGAAGCCGAATTGACATTTGAGCACATACCGCCGAAGAAAGCGTTTAATTGGCATCGCGCAAAAATATATAACGGCTACGGAGCACTGAGTAAGAGCCAAGGAGAACCGGCAAAGTATAACAACTCGCAGCAAGGCATGGGGAAATACTCATTATGCCAAAGTTGCAATAACATCACAGGTGCATGGTATGCCGCGGACTACTGCAATTTTGCCATGTCTGTTCTGCATTCACGCCATCAAAACAAACCGCTTACGCATGGAGATGTTGTTACGTACAGATTTAAAGATCTTTCGCCGCTTCAGATTGTAAAGCAAATTGTGGCAATGTTTTGCAGTGTACTTCCTTATCAGGAGGTACATCGGCTGGGATTTGATAAACTACTGCTGGAGCGTGAGAACAACACAATCAACAGGGAACTATTTGATTTGAGAATGTATCTTTCGTCTTCGGAAAATGGGCAGATAATGTGCGGACCGACTGCCGTTCTATATAAAGGAATTGATGGTTCAATTGACACATCGTGGGTGGCAGATATTGGAGCTTATCCATTCGGATACATACTTAATCTCACGCCTGAAATACCCGTAAAATATGGCATTTCAATCTTGGACATGTTTGATGTTGATTACGATGACAAATGTGAGTTTGCTTTATCACTGATGTATTTGGAAAGAAAGGATAATGCACTGCCATTGCCATTGATGTTTAAAGACCTGTCTCAGTGATAATGATTCATATGTGGGCGTGTACATCAATGTGACTTATGGAAGGGGACGAGATGGGGGCAATAAGCAAGAAAATCTTATATGACAACCTGGTTCAGGCCCGATACGCCGCAAAAGGCGCGAGACCCTCGAATCTTGTCTTATGGGGCGAGGATATCGTGAACGGCAGGCTCATCCTGTTTCCTAAAAAGACGGACTCGCTTCCGGAGTATGATTCCATTTGTCGGACCACTACCGGTGCATCCTTGATTTACTTTGACAAAAAGAAACAGCAACCGGTTCTTTTCTGCGATGTTCGTTATGATAAGCAGACGCAGGATGTTTATATGTCTGCGGATACCTTTAACGATGTCTGGAAACTTCTGAAGGAGAGCGTGAACACAGGAATCGAGCTTAAGCGCGACCGCGGTGAAGCGGCGGAGGAAACTCCGGAAAGGTATGTCGATCTGACGTTCTTGCAGCATAAGTCAAGTGAAGCGGTTATTAAGAATGACAGGATCGAGTATGTTTCGAAAGATATCCCGGAAAGGGAACAGAAAGCGCGTTCCAAAATGCAGAGCGCCTTGGATAATCCCGCAAATCGGTTTTTCTATGCCTTTGATTCCGGAATCTATCATGATAAGGATTGCGAGTTCATAAAGGAGATTTCGCCGGAACTGTTTACCGCTTCGGAGAAAAGACCGATACCCAGAAAACCATGCCGCAGATGCCTTCGTATCATGTGCCTCCGTGAACTGTGCAGCCCATACGTGAAACAAATGCCGGCTGTCAATCGGCTGCTGAAACGCGGGGACATCGGCAATAACTATCTGGAGCGACTTGCATTTGAATACGGGATTAAACTCCGTGTTGATGAGGACGGCAGTCTTATGGTGGTCAGTTCGGAAGATACCTGGAAAATCCGCGGATTTGACGAAGACAGATTGTCTCTTTGGCAGAACGATTTCATAAAAACATCGTCGGAGGAACGCTGCATCACGCAGGGGTTCCATCGGAATAAAACCGCGGACGGGAGAACGCTGTTCCAGATGCTTGAGCGTATACGTCGATATAAATACGATCCGCACTTTCAGGAGAGTATCAAGGCAAAGGCAGAGGCGCAGCAAGCAGCGAATGAGCAGACAGCCACTGAAGCGAAGGAGAAGAAGGGACTGTTCAAGAGAATAGCCGGTATCTTCAGCTGGCTGTTCCATAAAGATAAGAGCAATTAACTTGAATTGAAACGGGGGAGAGAAGTGTTATTTCCGAAAAACATGACATTCCAGTATTTCTTCTTTGACACATATCCGGGGTATTTCCTGCCGAGCCTTCCGATAGCTGTTCTTGTAGGAGTTCTGTTTTGGCTCATATGGCTTCGGAAGAAAGAGATGCCGAAGGCGCAGAAGTTCTGGAAGTCCGTATTCGTATGCTATTTCTGCGGACTTCTCTGTATGCTGTTGTTCATCGATTTTATAGGCTTGCTTTGGTACTGGATACTGTATCATTCGGAAAGCGGAATGGAATTCTATTTCTTTGAATGGAATTATGATTTCCGACCGAATCCGGAAACGTATCTCCGGAATCCAGAACGGATTGTTAACTTCTTAATGTATCTTCCGTTCGGTGTGCTGTATCCGTTGGCAACCAAGGGTAAGAGCTGGATGCGCACCATAGTGGCCGGCTTCTTGTGCTCCGTAATCATCGAACTGCTTCAGCCGGTTATCGGCAGGGCATTTGACATTGATGATGTCATTCTGAATACGGCAGGTGTAGCCGTGGCGGCAGGGGTGTTCATCCTGGTGAAGAACGTATTGAGCAGAGGGAAGAATTGCGGTGACGGTGAGTGAGGTTTGCCTGAGCCGGAGTTCGTGGAATGCCGGAGTCGTTCCGTGTGAACCTCTATCGTACACATGGTGTGAAGGCTGCGAATGTCGGCAATGTCGGAGAAAATGTCGGTAATGTCGGTGAAAATGCCGGAGAAACGACGGATAAAGAGGTGTTGGCTTGGGAAAGAAGAATGACTCTGCTTCCGCAGATATGAAAACCGCAGGCAAGCTGAACAATCTTACTGAAGAACTGATGCAGCTGACCGGGAGCTTCCTTAACGACATTTACAGGATGCAGAAACTCAGTGACCGGTTTCCGAAGAGCGAACTGATGAATCCGGACCCATTCGGATGCGAGAGCTGGTTTGTCCGGTCCTTTGTCCCGATGGGGATGGAGAAAGAGTTCCGCCTGGTAGCGAGGGACTTCTTCCTGCATGAGTATACGCACTTAAAGGAGTATGAATCCGCTGATTATGTCGATCTATATTCCGATCCAACGTGGCCGGATGCAATGCTTACCCAGTACACGATGAGCCTGATGGTCAATGCCGCCAACTCCGGAAGCGAGTATGCAAAGGCATTGATCCTGTACCTGTACAGGCTTTACTATCGGAAAGAGTATAAAACACTTAGGAAGTTCCGGCGACTTTCACTGACGGAACTGATTGCGCTTGCAAAACCGGACAGAGAGCATCCGTCTTATGATATCAATAACGCACGTATCCTTTACATTGCGAAACTCTCCGGTATTGAGATCGGCGAGGATTGCAACGTCATCTATGCGTATCTGAACGACTCGGATAAGAGTTACCCGGGTGCCGAAGCCGTGAATCCGCGCATCGATATCAGTGACGTTATAGATGTGTGCCGGCAGGAGGTACAACAAAAGCACGAATCGAAACGCATGTACAATGTTGACGCCAAAATGCTGGCTTTCCTAAACGACGTGCTGAGCTGGTATGGGTATCCGTCGGATTATGTTGAAATGTGCGATGAAGAAAGCACGACTCTTTCGGAACGGTTGGCGGTTACGCTTGCCATTCTCAAAAAGAAGCATCCGACGAAAGAGTATACGCTAACGGAACTCTCGCTGTACGCAACGATATTCCATTGTGTCGGGGCGCTGACAAGTACAGTTGACTGGATTGCGGATACGTTTGACTCGCTTGCTTTGGGGGTGGGAAGCGAGATGGATCTTGAGGAAAATGAGATTCGTTTCAGACCGGAAGAGATTCAGGTGGCTTCCCGGCAGGTGTCGGAAAAGGTTACGTCTACCATGAAGCCGGCGACGGAACTTAAGGCTGAGCCCATGACGAGCGAGGAGAAGGAAATTATCCGTCAGGAGATGAACGAACTCCGGCGCAAACTCCACATGCTGGAGACGGACAACGCAGATCTTCGTCTGAAACTGAATGATAAACGGAAACTCGAGGACGAAATCCGCAGACTGCGTGAGCGTGATGACGAAATCAGCCGTGAGTTAACCGCTCTCCGGGCATTTGCCTATAACCAAACGGAGGAAGATGTCTCTTCCACGGAAATCCCCGCCGAGCAGATGCGGGAGGCCATCGCCGGACTGCGCATCGTCGTAATCGGAGGCCATTCCAACTGGGTATACAAGCTGCGGAACATGTTTTCAAACTGGACTTTCGTGAATCCGGAAGCCGGCGGTTCCACAGACGCATCCATCGTGGAGAAGGCGGATCACGCTTTCTTCTTTACGGATACCATCAGCCATTCGAGATATTACCAGTTCATGAAAGCTATCCGTGAGAAGAAGGTCGATTTCGGCTATATCCACGGCGTGAACATTGAGAAGAATATCCGGGACATTTATCATGAAATCTTTGATTCGGAATAAAAGGGGATGGAAGCATGGAGCAACAGCGATATACGAAAAAGGATGTGAAACTGTTTAGGGAGAAACTTCCGGGTTGGCAGGAAGCCTATATGGATAGACTCTGCAAAGAGTATGTCAAACTCTTGAACGGGGAAGGGAAGCCATCCGAACGCTTCTGGGAATTGGATAAAAGGATGAAAGAAGATAAGCAGCAGACCGGCGTCCGGTGCACGATAAGCCGTGCCGATTTGATTCTTCTGGTTGTCAATCTTCTTTGTGAAGAAGCCATCACTATGGAAGATCTGTCGGATTTCAGCGATGAATTTCATAAGTCGCTGGAAGAACATCGAAGGATTTTGGGAATATAAGCGAACAACAATTGTTTTGATAATATCAAGAAATAAGAAAATAGATAAAGAGTTAAATGATGCGGAAAGAGATTTTTACGCTTTATTAATGAAATTGCTTGAGAGAGAAATACATGTAAGCACAGGGACGTTGCATGATGATGAAGGAAATCCGGTTATTAGAACATATATGAGGGTGTTTGATAAAAGAAGTCAAAGCTATTTGGAGAATCTGGATCAGATATTTGATACTGTATTGAAGGTTGACTTCTCTGTAATGGAAGATGATGGGGAAAAGGATTAGAAAAATGGTGGCATAAGCAGATGGGGTCAGCAATTCGCTGGCCCTTATATTTACCTTGACATGTAGTCAATGACTACATATAATAATAACAGAAGCACACGCATTGACTACATGGAGGAAGTGCCTATGAGGAAGGAAATATATAACCTCGAAGGAATCGAGATTGAAGTAGAAAAGTATGACAAAAATGACAAGGATGCTGAGCGTCGTCGCCTGGCTTATTGTTTCAGAATGATCAGGGAAAAGTCCGGTATGAGCAGGACTGATTTTTCTGTGTGGTTGGGCGTACCATATCGGACCATGCAGGAGTGGGAACTTGGCCGTAGAGCCATGCCGGAATATGTTTTACGTTTGATTGCTTACAAGGTGATGAACGAGCTGCGCGAAGAGAAGATTGGTTAATATGTTCATATTACGAAAACTCTTGAAGGTCTTGCTGTTACCGGTTGCTTTTGTTCTGTTTTTTTTATAAGATGGGCTTTGGAGGCTTCGGTGAAGCTGACAGAATGGGCAGTAGGGCTGCTAACATTAATGGTTGGAGCAGCTATTATCTATAGCATCGTTATCCATAGGTGGGGGGATCTGTTCCTTTATTCACTGATATTTGCTGGTATCCTGGCTATACTGATGGCGGTAGTTGTTGTACAGGATTTTTGTAGTTCTATGCTTGAAAAGATAAGCATGTTGTAATTTGATGAGGTTATAGAAATGGTATTTTTTACAGCAGATATGCACTTTGGCCACAGAGCCATAATAAATATGCAGAATCGGCCCTTTGAGTCTGTTGAAGAAATGGATAGAATACTCCTTCAGAGTTACAATTCCGTGGTTCGACAAAATGATACAGTTTATATCCTTGGTGATATCTGTCATCACATGAAGATCGAAGATGCGGACAACTTGATCAGAAAGATGAATGGAAAGAAATATCTGATAATCGGGAATCATGATAAGAAATATGATCCGCGACTCTTTGAGGATATAAAGGATTTTATGAAGATTTCTGTGGAAGGACGCAACTTTGCGCTGATGCACTATCCGATGTTGTCCTGGCCGAAGAAGAGCAGCGGAGGATACCAGCTGCACGGTCATATCCATGCACGCATGGAATATAATGAAAAAAATCGAGCAGAAGGCATCAGACGATATGATGTTGGCGTAGATGCCAATAACTTCTTTCCGGTTTCGGTGAAGCAGATAATAGATTTCTTGGGAGAGCAGGTGTATATAGATGATCACAATATTGTATGAACCGTGCCTTTACGAAGCAAGCCGCGATTTTAATTGATTTATTCTAAGCAGTATGCTATATTTGACTTGTAAATAAAAATGGTTTACAAATTAAAAAGGATGCATTATGGAAAATTATCTTACTGAAATGCTTCATATGGATACTAAATTAGTCGAGGCTACAGAATTATATGATCATCTCCCGCTTTTATTTAAAGGGACTTATGTTATTTACAAAGTAAACTCAGGTGGAGTTGAATGGATAGCCTTGCAGCCCCAAACGAATGTAAGGCTTAGCCAAATCAGGAAGAATCGAGCTTTTTTGGAACAAAAACAGCAAATGAATGTTGCAGTATTTTTGGAAAAAGCTTCGCTCTACTCAAAGGATAAGATGACGGAGGAGGGAATTCCTTTCGTGATCCGTAATGATACTGTGTACCTTCCGTTTATGGGGCTCCTTTTGGGAAAGAAACAAAGAGAACTCAAGCCGGTTCATCAGATTTCTTTCCTGACACAACGCATATTGCTCCAGGGATTATATGAAGGGTACGACCATGATACCGTCTCTAAATTGGCGGAGCATCTTGATGTATCCAAAATGGCTATAAGCAAGAGCTTTGACGAGATGGAATATATGGATATAGGAACCATAGAGATTCGGAATCGGCGCCGTACCATTACGATCCGCAAAGGTGATAAAGAAGCTTGGGAACGGTTCCGCCCGTTAATGAGAAACCCGGTCATAAAAGTGTTTGAACTGAAAGAGGATGTAAAGCTGCCTGTAAAGGCAGGAATATCTGCCCTTTCAGAGTATTCCATGCTTGCTGATAACAATTATCCAACTTATGCGATCGAGAAGAAGGAAATTGCATCATCCGGTATTAGGGATATGAAGCAGGTAGGACGAGGCGAAGATACTGGATGCCGTGTTTTCGAACTTGGCTATATTATTGACAAGATAAAAAAAGATGTTCAGGATCCCTTAAGCGTGATGCTTTCTATCAGAGATGAGATGGACGATGAAAGGGTGGAGGCATCAGTAAATGAAATGCTAAAGGAGTACGTATGGTAACAGGACTTAATATTTTTAGAGATTATTTTGCGGATGATACTGACAAGTATGTTCTTATCGGCGGAGCTGCTTGTGATATCGTGTTTACAAGCAATGATGCAACATTTAGAGCGACAAAAGATCTGGATATGGTGCTGATAGTGGAAGCACTATCTCCCGAGTTTGGTGAAAAGTTTTGGAAATTTATCGATGAGGGCGGATATGAGAATTGCAATACTACTTCCGGAAAACCTCAGTTTTTCCGATTTACTGAACCTAAGGATTCTTCATACCCGAAGATGATAGAACTGTTTGCCAGAACGGAGTTTCCGCTTCGTGAGCCGAATGTGCTTACGCCGATACATATTGATGACGATATCGCCAGTCTATCAGGAATTCTTCTAAATGAAGATTATTACAGTGTTTTGCTGAAAGGGAGAACCGTGATAGACGGACTATCTGTTTTGAGACCTGAATACCTGATCCTGTTTAAGGCCAAGGCTTACATGGATCTTAAAGCTAAAAGAGACGCAGGAGAAGAGGTTCACTCTTCGGAATTCAAGAAGCATAAAAAAGATGTTTTGAGGATAATCGTTGAAATGGAAGTGGAAAGAACCGAAGGATTACCGGCTGCTGTTTTAAAAGATATTACAGATTTT
>Ga0247608_10003397_pt1 | contig 18587 bp, 18 predicted proteins | sample 176DNAGHGlowgp2_FD_193490 | JGI IMG/M metagenome (GOLD analysis project Ga0247608, IMG submission 193490) | Sheep rumen microbial communities from Palmerston North, Manawatu-Wanganui, New Zealand - 1766 DNA GHGlow gp2 | ecosystem: Host-associated > Mammals > Digestive system > Stomach > Rumen ... | reverse complement strand
GCTATCACGATGGAGATGGCACACGCCATCACATATCTGTTGATAAATATATTATTCCTCATCCTTCACATTCTTAGGAAACAACACTTTCTGTCCTTCCTGTACGTTGTTAGCACCCTCGGTCACAATCTTGTCGCCGACGTTAAGTCCTTCAGTGACAATGACATCCTTGCCATTGCCCGTATTCATCGTAGTAACAGACACCGCCGTCGCCGTACTGTCGGGTTGTACCTTATAGACCAGTGACTTATCCTGCAGGCGCACGACCGCATTCTGGGGAATGACCATCACGTCCTTTCGGGCGAAGGGGATTACCACCGTGCCCTGCACACCAGAAAACAGATGACCCTCGGGATTGGGGAACGATGCCTTGCAAGACAACGACCCCGTAGCGGCATCCACGACACCTGTCAGACTGGTGATGCGTCCCTTGTGCGTATACTCTGTCCCATTCTTCATGATGAAGGTCACGTCAGGCAGATTAGCGATATATTTCTCTTTCTCGGAAGACTTCATGCCGGCGTTTACCTGAGCCTCGATAATTGCCTCGGTCACTGAGAACTCCGCGTCCATCGTCGTGTTACCACTCAGCACAGTCAACTGTGTCATGGGAGTCACCTGGTCACCGCCACGTACAGGAATACTGCCGATGACACCCGTCACAGGAGCCGTGATCGTGCAGAAACCGAGATTAACCTTCGCACGGTTTACCGAGGCGCGAGCCTGTGCCACCGATGCCTTTGCTTGTTTATAGGAGTTCTCGCTATTGCTCAGCATGTAACTGCTCACGATTTTCTTCTCAAACAGGTTCTTGTTCGACTCATATTCCAATTTGGCACTGTTCTCCTGGGCAAGTGCGGCCTGCAGGTTAGCCTGTGCTGCCTCTAAATCCAGTTGGGCATTACGGGAGTCGATGATGAAGAGCGTGGTGCCTTTGCTGACCTGCTGACCCTCTGTCACACAGATTTTCATCAACTGTCCGCTAACCTGCGGCATGATGGTCACATCCGCCTGTCCTTTCATCTTGGCACTGAACTTCATCGGGAGTTCAATATCAGACTTCTTCACCGTCATGGTCTCATACGACGAAGGTGTCTCCTTTGGCATATCTAATCCACACGCGGTCAGACCGACAAGCATTGCTGCCATTACTATAGCCCACGACTTTACGTTTCTATTTTTCATATTATTATCATTTGAGATTCTTCTTTATGTCGTCAACACCATCACGATGAGATTTATCAGACATAGCACTATCAAGATAAAAAGTATAAAAATCGCCACCATCAACCACTGCGCTCTCAACCATTTTCTGATGGCAGTCAGCCGTTTGTACCGATGGATGAACTGGCAAATTCTGGAATTGTTATGCCCTTTCATATTGCAAATGAGACGCGACAAACGAATGGTCGCACTTTTTTAACTTCCAAAATTACATCTTTTATCGCGCATACGCAATAGAAAGGATAAATGGTCAAGTGCTTTAAGACAAATAGTCAAAAAAAAGATGAACAAATAGTCAACAATAAACGCGTTTTCCTGTTTTATTATTTATGACTGCTCACCGTTGGCTTGGCGATATTGGCTCGGTGGAATCTGGAATTTTCGACTGAAATAACGGCTGAAGACGGAGGCGTTGGAGAAACCAGCCTTCGTCATGATCTCTGTGATGGATAAGTTGGTCGTGACGAGGAGTTTGCTGGCATAATCCAAACGTAAGTCGTTGACGAACTGTGGCAGGGAGTCATACTTACTGCCTTGGGAGAATGCCGCACCAACACGCTCTTTAGAGATATGAAACTCATCCATCATCATCTGGCGGTCAAACGACGGATTGAGGAATAACAGTCTGCGACTGACTTCACGCTCTATGAAATGGAAGAGTTCCTCAGGAGTCATGTCATTCACCGAGACATCATGGGGTTCTGTCTTAACATCAGCATCTACCAAGAGTTTCTCTAATTCCTCATACTTACTTTTATAGACAATGGCATCCTTCATCTGTTGCGCCAAGACGAGGTTCTTCAACTGTGTCTTGCGCCATTGGTGTGCGGCATACCAAGCGAAGAATAGTCCCATGATGGCAAGGACACCAATGAAGATGGCTACCATGACGGCATATTGCTTATACCCTATCTGCTGCTCTATCTCACGTTGCTGCTCCTGAACATCATAGGTCGCATGATGCTGGCTTTGAACGGTATCAGTATAAGGTGTACTTTTCTTTGGGGAATAAAATGCCCCCCGCGCGCTCTGTGCAACCTACCATACATGATAACAAAGCGATCATAACAAGTAAGCAATACGGCTTCACATACCGCAAGAAGCCCTCCGACAAATACCCTTTACTCTTCTGTCCCTTCATACTCATTTAAAAAGTGATTGCAAATTTAATATTTTTCTCTTAAACATCAAAATATTAAATGACATTTTACATGCTTGGCGTTGAGATTGACGACAGTGTGTTAAGCAGCAGTGGCTCCATCAAACAGCATAGCCGATACCAAGAAGGTCGCTTGGTATCGGCTATCAGTAATATTCTAAAAACGGCTTACTTACAGGTAGTGACAGAGTGTGTTTTCATGGTCTGCCCCATCGTCTCCACCGTTGTGTCGACAGTAACAGACTTCACCCAGCCGTCATCCTGTAAGTCGTAAGTAGCGGTCTCCTTCATATCCATCTTCAGCATCCCGCTTTTCATCAGCGTGTCAATATTCTGCTTGATCATATCAGCCTGATCGGGTGCTGCCTTCTCCACTTGAGCAATGATGAGCGTTTTCAGTTCGTCATTGCTCATATTCATTGACGAGTTAGTCACGATATTCTTGCCATTGACGAAATACATGCGTTTCATCTTCATATCCTGCTCGTTGACATAGTCTTCCTGAGCACCTGTCATCACAGTCTTGCCGTTCAGAGCCATCACACTGGTAGCATTCTGGAAGCCCTGCAGTATCTTCTCTTCCGTGACACCTTCCATCAACTGCTGCTTCAAAGGCTCCTTGGGGAGCATCTGTGACAATTGGGGAACAGCCTTATATAACTTCTCCATCAACTGGTCAGCCATCTTGTCGATTCTCGGCTTCAACTCATCATAGTTGACAATCTTCTCTGGTTTACCATCCTTATTGGTGGCAACACGCACATTGAGGTTCGTCATCATCTCAGCAGCACCACTCAGCAGTTGTCCGGCGATATTGTCAGGGGTAGCATCAGACTTAAACGCGGTAGTCTCAATGTCCACTACATAACCATCGGCAGTAGCCTCTGTCACTGTCATCTTCTGATCTGTAGTGATATTCACCTCCTTCTGTCCAGGGACAGCCGTGGTGGCAACAACGTTATACACTTTCGTCATCCCCTTCTCCATCTTGGGGGCGATCTTCATTTGAGCACTTGCAGCCATCGCTGCTGTCAGCATCACACTAAGGATAAAAAATTTCTTCATTGTTCTATTATATTAATAATGTTATAGGTCGAGGTTTTCATTTCTCACCGGCAAAGGTAAGACAAATTTCGTTAGTATGCAAGAAAAACGGTTCTCTTTTGTGTGCACACCCTCTTTGAAAACTTTTGAGAACCCTAAAAGAAAACTATCGCAGACCCTCACGCCACAGCATCACACACCTTTGCGAAACTGCTTGCCATAGTAGCTCATTCAGTCATCGAAGATTATTAAATGATGTGAAAGTCTTTGTCATGTAGAACTTTTGTTGTACCTTTGCAATCAAGAATAGGAACATCAACTATTCAACTATCATTCAATGGAACAAGAAAAAAGATTAACTGGTGAGATTGTATTGTACCAACCAGATGAGACTATCAGGCTGGAAGTACGGATGGGAGATGAGACGGTGTGGCTGACACAGCACCAGATAGCAACTCTCTTCGGAGTGAAACAGCCAGCCATATCCAAGCATTTGAATAACATATTCCGAAGTGGTGAATTGGTTGAAAACTCAGTTTATTCCATTTTGGAATATACTGCCACGGACGGGAAACTCTACAAGACAAAATTCTATAATCTTGATGCCATATTGTCTGTAGGCTACAGAGTGAACAGCATTAACGCTACTATGTTCCGTAAGTGGGCTAATCATGTTTTGAAAGAATACATAATTCATGGGTATTCGGTCAATCTGCGTTTTGAGCAATTGGAAAATACAGTAAATAAACAAGGGAAGGAAATCGCAGAGATACGTAATAAGGTAGACTTTTTCGTACAGACCTCATTGCCTCCCCTGCAAGGAGTCTTCTTCGACGGGCAGATATTCGACGCATACCGTTTCGTGTCAGACTTAGTCAGAAAGGCTGACAGGCGCATCATTCTAATAGACAACTATGTGGATGATACGGTACTTGCCTTGTTGGACAAACGGAAAGAGGGTGTGACGGCTACTATTTACACTAAATCTATCAGTCATCAGTTCCAACTGGACATCCAGCGGCATAACGAGCAATACACCCCCATTGAGGTGCAGCAATTCAACAAGGCACATGACCGATTCCTGATAATAGACGATGAGGTGTACCATATCGGTGCCTCCATCAAGGATTTGGGCAAGAAGTGGTTTGCCTTTGCCCTGATGCATGATCTTGTTGCAGACGATTTTATGAAGATGATGAAATAGTGAATTGGGGAAATCATTCTGTCATTCCCCTCAGGCACTTGTCCGAATGGCTCATTCAGTCCCGTCCCCACGATTCCCTAAGACTGTCGTATCCTCTTTTTACCCTTGTTCCAGTAGGCGACTAACGTCATTGCCTTACCCTTTTCGTTTAGTCCGATGCTTGGGATCACAGTAACCCCTGTGGGCAACCATGAGATTCCTACCGAGAAGCCGATGGTTTCCTTACTGGAAACCATCGGTTTCCTACGTTGGAACCGCCCTTTTTCTATATTAGGACTACTCATTAACTATATCCAAAGGGAGTTCTGGAATACGGGTTACTCCAATTCTGACTGCCAGTATGACGATACAAAAACGGCGCTTTAATCTTAAAAAAGCAGACTTTTGGACAGAAATCTGCAAATCTGCCATAGAATCTGCAAATCCGTAACCACCAGTTACACAACCACTTACACGGACTATTTGCAGATTTGCAGATTTTTCGCGATTTTTAAAATCACATGTAGTATATTTGTCATTCGGATCTTCGGGTTCATTAATTTACTTAAAAAGTTTGGAGAAGACGAAGAAAATCCTTAACTTTGTAAAAAGCAAGATAAAATATAAAGATATGGCAAAAGATAACCAACTTATTACAGAAGAAAACGACTCTATTCCTGTAGGAATGCCACAATCTACAGACGAGGCTTTGGCTGATATTGAAGAAGGTGAAAGAGAATTCGAACGTGGGGAAACAATCTCACTACAAGGCAATACTCTACGCATTGCTGCTTTTTGGGATATGAGAATGAATCCCAGTAAGTTGCAAAAAAGAATATGATTCTACATAGGTGAAGAATCATCGTGTCATCAACGACATCGCTTGTCAAAGTGAATCATTCTGACCCATCGTTTCCAAAAAAATGCCACCGCTCTTCTAAGAACGGTGGCACTTGTATCAACTGGAGCCAAACAAGGCTGCTCTACTCTACCCTTTTCATCGTCACGGTAAGTTCATAGTCCCCTTCTCCTGGATCGTAAAGGACAAGACGATCTTCCGTCAAACTGACGACAGTGAGCGTTTCTACCAGTTTGGGATTATAGTTCTCAAGTGTCAAGGTTTCACCATTATATTTATAGGTCGTTGCGTTATCTTCAACCCAGTTGCCATTGGCATAACCATAACAAGTAAACTTATAGTCGGCGGTAAAGCGATAACGGACATAATCACAAACGTCTAACTCTTCAACTTTCTTTAAAGTAGAGGGATTAACATCCATGTCGAAATCCTTTTTTGTACCGTCATCAAGAACCGACCAGCCTTTGATGTGTATCATCTCCCAAAGACCTACCAGATTTGCAACATTAGCATCAGGTTTAGGATTTGGATCGTCCGTACCAGAGGAACCTGACGAAGAACGAACCCTCCTTAACGTACTCTTCTCATAACGTGTTTTTGTAGAAGACTCTATCACCAGTATATCCCCGGAGACCGTTGCCTTCATGGTAGCATTACCCATTGTCAGGACACCATTACCATAGGTGTAATTCCCTTGTTTATCACCAGAAGCATAAGTTCCATCTGCATTGAAAATAATGATAGGACCAGTATCGCCATAGGTTTCATCGTAGGAATTGTCAGACGAACCTTCCCATCCTTCGCTACGTATCAGTTGCCAAGTTCCCACAATATCGTTACTGCCTGGTCCTGACGAACCACTATCATCATCACCACCACAAGCAGTGAAACACATTGGCATCAAAGCCAAAACCAATAAATAGAAAATCTTTTTCATTTTAATCTCTTTCAGCATTTTTATTATTTGCAAAGGTAAACTTTTCACAACAATCATTTAATCCTTTTACGTATCGCAATTGATACACTTATGTATCATAAATCAGCCATACCGCTTTGGATATCGTCTGACAGTTCCTCAAAGAAGTTGTGATGAAGCACTTGCGAGATGCTGGCGAGCAATGCGGTATCAATACTATTCTTGTCGAAGATGCGATAGACAGAGGCACGGGTACAGTTCAGTTTGCGGGCAAGCCAACTGACTGTCCGCTCCTGTCTCTGCAACTCCTCCTTGATACGTTGTCCGATGTTTACCATGCCACTTTCTCATTAACGATTTCCAGACAAAAGCGAGTAAAGTCTGGGAGAGTGCAAGTAAAGAAGATGAGCCAAAAGCAGGATGACTATAAGCACAAATACAGGAACACCAAGATAGGCGACCCAGCATGTTATCTCCGAAGGATAGATCCGTATAAGATAACGTTGCAGAAAGTGTATAGGAATATAATGCATACAATACACAAGGAATGAATATCTATAAACAGTATAGGGACGGAAATGAATGAACCGATTGAACACATCATATAAACCAAAGAAGAAAAGGGGTGCTATAAAATGAACTAAACTCTCTGACAGATTAGTGGAACCATATTGGTCAAACCAGAATAACGCAGGAAAGGTTATCAGTCCGAAACAAGTCAACCATCCTTTTTGGGGATGATACAGGCAATCTTCATGAAACAAACCAAGCCATGCTCCTGAAGCATATAATGGCAACCATAATAGGGGGCTACAGAAGGGATGGCGGAAAAAAGCAGCAACCACGGCAGTTATCACAATACAGATTATACCCCTTCTTTTATCACTCACCATATAATAAATCACTGGTGTAGAAATCACAAAGACAAAAAGGATGCCCACAAACCACAGAATAGAGTACTGGCTTCCTATAATCCCCACAATAATATCTGGGACAGAGGTAAAACTTACACTGTCCGTAATACATTCTTTCCCGAATAAGAGAATACCCACATACCATGCAATAGCAGACAAGAAATTCCATAACAGATAAGGAACGAGCAAAGTTCTTACTCTTGTCCTTAATTTCGTCATATAAGCACTTAACTTGAAATGTCTAAAGAAGAAATAACCTGAAATGAAAAAGAATACAGGTACTACACAACTTCCTACATTATTCCATTTAGCGAGTATAGAGAAATAAGAGGGTACACCCTCTATAAGCGGCAGTCGGGAATGCTGCCATACAATACACACTGCCATTAAAAAAGACAGATTATAAACCCTTTCTGATTTCCTTGTCTCCATAAGAATTAGCATTAATCTGTTGACAAGATGCAAAATAAAGGGCAAAAAGAATGGCGTGACCATCCTTATGCACTTTACCAGAGGGGTAGACGTCGGAATTGGAACCCCTGCCAACAAACCAAGAATGGACCACGCCAATTAGCGTGTGCATGACTCTTCTGTTGGCAAGGAAACCACTTTCGACGGTCTTTCCCTTCGCTTCTTATATCGACCTATTCCAAAACAGATTTCCGACGTCTTTCCGGTAAAGTGCGATAAATAAGACTATGCATCTGATATTCAGGATTTCTCCCCTGATACCAGTGGCAAAGATACAATAAAATTTGCAAATCTCACCTTTTTCCAATAAAAAAGTGACAAAAAATGTGATAAGAACACTACAACGGGTCGACATCGTAGTAGATCTGGAGGGTATGAATTTGTTAAATAAACGTAAGGTTCACAATTTTGTGGTTCACAAGTTTGTGAACCTTCTCTTTTTTTATTATTTTTGCTCGGTATTAATTATTAATTGAAAGCATATGGACAAAGCGTTCATCTATGGAATGTCTGTAAGTGGTGATAATTTCACCGACCGCATCAAGGAGACAAAACGTCTGAAACTGAATTTTGAGAATGGCATAAACACCATCCTTATATCTCCCAGACGCATGGGAAAAACATCCTTGGTCAAGAAAGTGATTTCAGAGATAGACAAGCCACTCGTCAAGCCCATCTATATGGATATCTATGACTGCCGAAGTGAATATGACTTCCTAAACCGCTTTGCTTCTGTCCTGATGAAAGCAACAGTATCTCGTACTGATCAGATTCTGGATAACATCAAGCAATTCTTAATCAGGGTTTCCCCAAAAATATCTTTTAGCCCAGAGCCTCTGTCCGAAGTGTCTCTGTCATTGGGTATCACCCCCAAAGAGTATCAGCCAGAAGAGATTCTGAACTTACCTGAACTGATTGCTAAAGAGAAAGGAACACATTTGGTGATTTGCATTGACGAATTCCAGCAAATAGGGGAACTTCCTGACTCCTTAACCATACAGAAGAGGATGCGTGGTGTATGGCAACATCAGGAGCATGTCTCTTATTGTCTGTTTGGCAGCAAGAAGCATTTGATGACAAATCTATTTCAGAACAAACGCATGCCATTTTATCAATTTGGCGAAATGACATACTTGGATCGTATACCCACTAAAGAGTGGACAGGTTATATCATTGAGCGTTTTGAGAAAAACGGCAAACATGTATCGGAAGAATTAGCCAAGAAGATATGTGACACCGTTGATTGCTATTCATCGTATGTTCAGCAGTTGGCTTGGAATCTGTTGGCAGAAACGAATGACACAGCCACAGAAGAAGACTTCAACAATGCAGTGGATGCGCTGATAGCCCAATGCTCCGGATTGTTCGTTCAACAAACTATAGGGTTAAGCACTTATCAACTCAATTTTATCCGTGCGCTATGTGCTGGTATTCACACTGACTTTGGACGCAAAGATGTGAACGAGCAATTCCCATTAGGAACAAAATCGAATATCGTTCGCATCAAAGACGCTTTAACAGAGAAGGAACTGATAGAGGAACGACCTGACGGAATCTATTTGTCTGATGTCGTTTTTGAGATGTGGTTTAACCGTGAATTCAAATAAACACTACAACGGATCGACATCGTAGTAGATCTGGAGGGAGTTGTAACGTTTATCAGCAAGCATCTGGGACTGTGCCATGAGCAGATACTCACGAACTTTCTTCATATCGATGCCGTTCTCCAACTTCAATACGAGTTTGCGGATGTTCTGTGACTTCACCTTTGCCACCGCTGGTTTGTCGGGACCAAGGACACGACCAGAGAACCATTGGCGCAGACGGGAACCTAACTCTATACTTGCCGTATTCACCACATCGTCATAACGATGTTTCAGATAGACATACACCAGATGGTAGTAAGGGGGATAGTGGAACGCTTGTCGCTCGGCAATCAGGTCTTTATAAAGGGCAAGATAATCGTTGCGCACCACCTGCTGTATGACCGGAACATCTTTGCTCTTGGTCTGCAGGATGACAAGCCCTCGTTTTCCCTTACGACCGGCTCTTCCAGCAACCTGTGCCATCATCATAAAGGCATGCTCATAGGCTCGGAAGTCGGGATAGTTCAGCATCGAGTCGGCATTAAGGATACCCACCACGCTGACCTTATCGAAGTCCAGTCCCTTGGAGATCATCTGTGTCCCAATCAGGATATTCGTACGCCCAGCCCCAAAGTCTATGATGATACGCTCATAGGCATTACGGGAACGAGTCGTGTCCAAATCCATACGAGCCACACGAGCCTCTGGGAACACCTCACGTACCTGCTCCTCTATCTTCTCCGTGCCGAAGCCACGTGTCTTCAACTCCGTGGAGCCACAGCAAGGACACTCTGTTGGTACCCGATAGGTGAAACCACAGTAATGACACGTCAACTGGTTCATCTGCCGATGATAGGTCAGTGACACGTCACAATGCTGACAATGGGGTACCCATCCGCATTGCTTACACTCTATCATAGGGGCAAAGCCACGACGGTTCTGGAAGAGGATCGCCTGTTCGCCACGCTCCAATGCCTCGCGTACCTTATTTAATAATAAAGGGGAGAAGGGTCCTGCCATCATCTTCCGATGTTGCAGGTCAGCGATATCCACCACCTGTATCTCGGGTAACTCAATACCCTGGTAGCGCTCCTTCAGTTCCACCAGTCCATACTTCCCCGTCTTGGCATTATGATAACTCTCTAACGAGGGTGTTGCCGTACCGAGGAGAACCCGGGGATTGGAAAAGCCTTCGACCTTTGACCTTTGACCTTCGACCTTTGACAGTTGGAAAGCCAGCATGATGGCGGCAGAGCGAGCATGATAGCGAGGGGCTGGGTCTTGCTGTTTATAACTCGTCTCATGCTCCTCGTCGACGATGACCAGTCCGAGCCTTTGGAAAGGCAGGAACACTGCCGAGCGAGCACCAAGGATGACATCGTATGGATTTTTCGAGAGTTGTTTCTGCCAGATCTCCACCCGTTCCGCATCAGAATACTTGGAATGATAGATACCCAGCCGATTGCCGAACACCCGTTGCAGGCGTTGCATCATCTGGACGGTCAGGGCGATCTCTGGCAACAGGTAGAGCACCTGTTCCTTACGCTCCAATGCCTGCTGGATGAGATGGATGTATATCTCCGTCTTACCGCTACTTGTTACTCCATGCAGCAAGGTGACGGGCTTCTTCATCATCGACATCAGGATCTGGTTGTAGGCATCCTGCTGCGCCACATTCAGTTGTTTGATAAGTTCGGGATGGTAGTCGCCCCCATGATTGAGTCGTCCCACCTCCACCTCGTAGGTTTCCAGTATGCCGCGTTTCTCTAACTGTTGCAGGGTAGTAGCAGAGGCATGACTGGCATTGAGCAGTTCCTCACGCGTAATCTCCGAAATATCGCCACCCTGCTGCCCATTCCTCATTTCTAATTTCTCATTACTCATTTCCTCCACCTGGTCCCACCCCGACAATTCCAGATAGGAGGTGAAAGCCTCCAACTGCTTAGGGGCACGACCCAGGATATTCAAGGCGACATGGAGTGCCGTTTCGTTCTGGTAGGCAGCAGTCAGACGGATATACGTCTCCGTCTTGGGATGATAACCATCTTCCGCCTTTAAGCCTGCAGGCAGTGCTGCCTTATAGACATCACCAATGGGAGAAAGATAATAGTCGGCGATCCATTGCCACAGCCGCAACTGCTCAGGAGTGACGATTGGTTCCGCATCCATCAACTGTGCTACGCTCTTCACCTCATACCCCTGTGGCTGCTCGTCATGCAGTCGTGCCACAATACCCAGATAGGTCTTGTTACGACCAAAAGGAACCAGGACCCTCATACCCACCTTCACTACCGGCTGCATAACGGCAGGCAGCGCATAGGTAAATGTACCTTGCAGGGGTAGAGGTAATATGAGGTCTGCGTAATTCACAAGTGGAAAATGTTTTCAGAAAAAAAGCACCCTTGCCTCAGCAAGAGTGCCTCCATATATCCTAATTAGTAGTTTGCTCTTTAGAAGAAATAGCCGAGACCCAACTGCCAAGAGTTGAACTTCATCTTGCCTGTAGCAGGGTCACCGTTCTCATTGATATATTCAACCTCACCAGTCTTGCTCAACTGGAAGTTATAGTTGGCAGTAATCTGCAACTTGCTGAATACGGTAGCACCAATACCAACGTTACCACTAATATTACTGCTCTTCAATGTCCAGCCACCCATCTGATCCAGCAACTTGCTCTTGTCACCAATATTAAAGCCAAACTGAGGACCAGCGAAAGCGAAAACATTAACAACACTGCTCAGACCGACACCATAACGAACATTGATAGGAATCTGAATAGACTGAGCCTTGATTGTCTGGTCTGTATTCTTAATCTTTGCCTGACGCTGGTCGTACAAAGCAGATGCATCTAAACTCAAGCCGACAACAGGAAGCGTAAACTTCACAGTAGGACCTACAAAGAAGCCTGCTTTATTGGTGCTATTCACACCATCAGCCGACAAACTGGTCAGGTTCAAACCACCTTTCAGACCAAACTTCACCTGAGCCTGAGAAGGCATTGCAAATGCCATGCATGCTACCGCAATAATAGTTAATATCTTTTTCATATTCCTGATACTTTTGTTATTATGCTGCAAAGATAAACAAATTCCGTGAAATCTGCAAACTTTTTAACGCTTTTCTTTTTAATGTCTTTGACGACGTACGGTAATACGGGCTTTTGAAGAAGAACCTCCTTCCGATGAACTCTTACTTTTCTTGCTCTTCACACTACGAGAACGGCTTCTGCTGCGCGAGCCTTTCTTCTTAGCGACTTTCTCATTCTCTGGCTGTATTTTAGCAATAGAGTCCAAAGAGTCGCGCTGTGGGGTATGACCGAACATCCCTCGCTCAAAGGCAAGCAACTCTTTCTCTATCTTCTCCTGTTCCTTCTTCGCCGCAGCATCCGCATTGGCAGGGTTGAAGTCACCGAACTGAGGACGAGCGGCTGTCTGTCCCATCCGATTACCAGCCTTATATATCTTGCCTTGATAACTATTCATCGTGAAATAATCCTCCAAGGTCATGGTAGCGGCATTATTCAGATTAGAGGCTTGCACGCTCTGACGACTCAAGAACGGCTCCAGATCCGTATATTTCACCCAGAACAACGGATATTTTGCCGCCTCACCGCCGAAGTCATCCTCTCGCATCATCACCGGACAGATAGCCATCACCTTACGACGGAACTGCGCATTCGACTGATCATAATAGGCAGACTCTTTCAGATAGTACATCTTCACCTCGGCAGAGGGAATATCACTGTTCTCCACCCTCAACTTGCCGTCTTTGGTCTCATAGAAGATGTGATAATTGTCGAGCAACGTCTTCATCGCCACCCTTGCAGAGTCACTGAACGACTCGTTACCGTCAAGACGATACTCATAGACAGGGATATAGTTATTCAATGCCAACTTGAAGATGTAGGTAAAGAGATTCATTTTCCTGTCTATAGGCTCCACAGGGTAATAGAGTCCTGAGTTAGCCTCATCGTTCAGGTTAATCTCACGATAGAGGTCACGACGCCATACCACATCCTCTGGCATATCCAAGGAAGTAGGATACATCAAACGGGCACGCTGGCTAAGCCCTTGGTTCTGGGCTGTCGCAGTTTGCTGCTTTTGTGCTTGCTGTTTCTGCGCCTGTTGCTGGCGACGTGCCTTTGGTTGTGCCACAACGGTGCCAGCCATTAGCGTTATCATCAAAAAGAACAATACTCTCTTCATATATTCTTAATCTTTTTATTTCACTATTACTTCCATCGACGCATTCAACTTACGTGCAGAACCGTCTGGACCTGTTGCCGTGACTCTGGATATATAGAAACGGCGATTACGCTGTAACTTGCGGAAGGTCTCTTTCTGGCGCGCCGAAAAACGAGCACCTTCGCTGACCATCGGAACAGCATTACCCATATTGTCGAAGAACACGGTCTCGAAACTCTGTACGTGGAATGGCACATCCAAGATACCGTCGTCAATAGCGGCTCCAATACCATCGGCAGCCGTCAACTGTACTTTCGACAAGCCTCCGCCCTTGAAGCGGTCGGCACCACCATCCGCCTGTACCACAATATAAGGGGTCGGGTCTGGCAAGCGGCGGACACGGAACGTATAAGTTCCCATCTGCTGAGGACGACCCGTATTCGTAGACGTCACCGTGATGGTCACATTCTGTCCTGGGGTTGACGGACGGGCGATATACTTACCAGGTCCGACAGGCTGAAGAGTACCTCCACTCATCGAAGCCTGTATCTTCGTTACAGGAACGCCAGGCACACTGATGCTCAATGGGTTGCTATAACCGGCATAGAGCACGTTCATCAGGTCGGCGCTCACCGTTGCAGAGGGATCTACCACGCTATATTTCTGTGAGAACTCTCGCTTAATCAAGTCACCATTACCATTCTGCACCTGTATGTAACCTTCCAATGTGAAGTCACCTGTGCGTCCTGCTATCGTCTCATAGAGCCCACCGGGCAGGTTCATCTCCTTACCGCCAATGAATATCTGGGGGGCTTGTGTTGTATCAACAGCCGCCATCACGATATGGGCAGAGAACTTGTCGCCTCGCACCACCGTCTGTGCATTGGGAATCACAAAGGCATTGAGGGCATTGACACGAATATCCTTCACGTCAATATTAGACATCAGGGTATGTAACACCTCAGCCTCTGCGTCACGTACATCGTTCTGCAACTTACTCAGCAAGGTAACTGCGGCTGCCACTGGCATATTCTCAAACATGTATTCCTGCCAGTTCTTACCCATCGCCTTTGCTGTCGGAGACGGTTCCGTAGAGAGACTGGAAGCAATGGACTTCCGTTGTGACTCGTCTGTAATCATAGTCATGATACGCTCACGGAAGTGATTGACAGCCTGATAGAGTTCCTGACCGCGACCACGACCGGGGGCAAGCATGACTTGTGTCGCTGCCTCAAGATCTTCTTTGTTTCGGATATTGGTGATATCACCGTCCTTACCGTCTGCCTCCTGCACGATGGCAATTTTCAGATCAGATGCCAACTGGTATATCGAGTCGCTCATCTGTCGCACTTGCTGGGCTTTGTCAAACCACTGCTGCACTTTCTGCGGATTCTTCCTCACTTGTTCGGCGAAGTCGTTATAGATTGCCTGATTACTCTGAGCAATATTGGCAGTGGTGCGATTTAGACTTTCCTCCACGACAGAGAAACCATTGAGCACCTCTGTCGAGACATTCAATGCCAGCAATGCCATCAAGACGACATACATCAGGTTGATCATCTTCTGGCGAGGAGATACTGGGCGTTTCTTAATTGCCATGCTTATTGTCTATTAACGTTCTGCACCGACATCGCCTCTATCATTCGAGCATAGATGGCATTCAACTCAGCGATTTGCTGAGCCATGTGACGGGTCTGTTCATTAATCTCATCGATGGTACCCATCTGCGAACTGGCACTCTTCAACTGCATCTCATAAACGCGGCTGATACCAGTCAGCGTACGGTTCAGGTTCTCCATCTCCTCCGAGTCGGCAGTGAGTCGCTTACTCTGTTCACTGACTTTCTTGAGCACCTCGGTCAACTCATTCAACTCATCAATATAGTTACCTGTAGCCTCAGCGACACCTGCAGGAGCACCTGTTGAAAATGCCACTGCACCAGACGGCTGACCGCCCAACGGTGTTCCACCTTGAGTGCCCACCTGTGCAGCAACCACATTATCGCCTTTAGTGCCGCCACTTACAGAGCCGCCGCCAATCACACCGCCACCATTGATAATGACAGTACCGCCACCACCACTTGGAGCACCACCACTTGGAGCACCACCTCCGCTGACGACACCGCCACCAATGACACCACCGCTAATAACACCGCCACCGACAGTTCCATGGACAACTGGCTCACCATTGGCTATCACAGCAGAGTCTCCTCCCAATCCTGCATGGATATCCAATTCCATACCGTCTGCCGTCTTGTCGAAAGGACGGTCGAAAGCAGAGAGGAAGAACACGAGAACCTCAGTACCCATACCTAAATACAAAAAGAAATTGGCTCCTGGCAAGTGGGTCAGTTTAAACAGGGTTCCTAAGATAACAATAGAGGCACCCCAACTATAGGCATAGTTCAAGAATGTCTGGCCAGGCACGCTGTCCATCCATTTCTGCAACTTATAAATGATATTCAGTTTACTATACTCTGTCATTTCTTGCTACGTTTTGAATTCTTACTCTTCACCTTATCACTGGTCGTATTCGCCATACTACGTACACAACGGAATCCAATATAACTGCGCGGCTGATTCTGATACTCATAGGAACGCCATGCGGAACGGATAAAAGACTCGGGATCTTTCCAGGAACCACCTCTCACACTCTTTTTCTTTAAGCGATAGGGGTCTTCCAAGGCTGCATTATACTTTAACTGCGGGTTGATATCATTCATCGACTCCACACCAGCCTCTGTATAGATGGTACTGGTCCACTCGGCTACATTACCTGCCATATCGTACAGACCATTGGTATTAGAGGAGAAGATACCTACCCTACTGGTAATCAGATTACCATCTTTGGTGTAGTTACCTTTGTCAGGCTTGAAGTTGGCATAGAAACAACCATTACCTGAAGCGACATCTTTATTCTCCCAAGGGAACTCATTCTGATCCTTGCCACGAGCGGCATACTCCCATTCCGCCTCTGTCGGAAGGCGATAGCGCTGCACATAGCGTGCCGCACCACCCAAGCCTTTCAGTAGATATTCTGTACGCCATGCACAGAAAGCATTTGCCTGTTCCCATGTAACACCTACTACAGGATATTCATTATAGGCAGCACTGGAGAAATAATAGCGCATATAACCCTCGTTCTCGGCATTGGGGAAGTCATTCACCCAACAGGTGGTGTCAGGATACACATTCACAATATAAGTATTCAGGAAATCCCAAGGTCCTGTATACTGACGGTTAATTGTCTGCCGGACGATTTTACCCTCGTCGTCAATGTAAGCGGTATCCTTAGATATCCATATCTGCTCGTTGGCATTGACACGGATATCCGTATTGAGGATACGTTCCTGAGGATTAATACGGTATTTACGCTTGGCAGCCTCTGTATAGTCATATATCTCATAACGGTAGTTCAACTGGCGCCAGTCAATCATCTTCTCACCCGTCACAGGATTATAGGTGTAAAGACTCTCAAAAGCACGCTGCTCGTCCTCGTTTGGCTTACGAGGCAATGGTTTCTTCCAGTTCAGGTGGGGAGTCACTGGCTCACCATATTTATCCTCCTCTATCTTATAACTTTCGTCACCACCATAATTAGGGTCGGCAAGACGCTCACGAAGAATGGAGTCACGGACATAATATACGAACTGGCGATACATGGAGTTGGTCACTTCATGCTCGTCCATCCAGAAACTCTCAACTGAGATGTCACGGACAGGCATAGGTTTTCCCCACAAACTGTCCTGTTGCTCGATTCCCATCTTCACATGACCACGTTTAATCATCGTCATGCCATAAGGGGTCGGCTCACTAAACGCACGACCACTGGCACCTGTCACCTCACCACCTTTCATAGAGGCAAGTTTCGAGCCGAAACAACTCGAAAGCAACATCAACGTACAGATGCAACCTATGATACTAATGATCTTCTTCATATTTTATTTTTATAATATTCTCACACTTTGATGGCGGTTACGACCTTTCTTGTAAAGGTTCAACTCCGTCTGATAACCCACAAATAACTCATGACTGCCATTGCCAAGACCTGTCCCCGATGTGTACATCTCATAACTGTAACCTAAACAGATACCATGAAAGTTTCCGCCAATCATTGCCGTTACTGAATTGGAGGGACTATACCCTACTCCAGCATAAAGCATCTTGCGGTCATGTGTATATTTTACCCTTGCCGTCATGTCTACCCGATAGGCACTCCCATCAGTACGTGCTAACACAGAGGGGTGTATTGTTAAAAACGGATTTCTTAGACGAATATTGTATCCACCCGTCAAATAAAACATCCTACTCATCTCAAATATAGAACGGTCGCCTATCTCAATGGCTGGCGCTGTGGCATGCAATACTGACACACCAGCATACCACTTCTTACGCTGATAATAAAGACCTGCACTGAGATCCATTGCCGTACCAGTGGCATCGGTGGTCGTGAAAACCGGGTCATTGGATTGCTCTACATCTACCTCAGATCCTTTGAATCCCTCACTTAACATTCCTCCTTGTATTCCGATGCTCAATGTTCCTCCGAATAGTCTCTGCTTGTAAGCATATTGCAATAGGATGCGCTTATGGGAAAACAAGCCTATATCGTCGTTCATCAACTGAAGACCTACACCATGATAAGCGCCTAAGAAACGTAAGGGCATGTCCGCCGCAATATACATCGTACGGGGATTATGCTCAAAACCTACTAAACTCATGTTATAGGCACCCACCACATTGATCTTAGACTCTTTTCCTACTGCCCCAGGATTAAACGAGGGTTCCATTGCCCAATAATGGGCAAAAGAAGCCTCCTGCTGCCCCATCGCACTGATGACGTGCAGCCATAGTATTCCTATCAGCAATCGCTTTTTCACGATAATATAACGTAGGACATCTCTTCTTTATTTTATATACATTCTTTTTCTATTTCGAAAAAAGTTGTATCTTTGCAAACAAATTAATAAAAACCTATTCAAAATGAACCAACTTATTAAGAAATCTATTTTTGTATCTTTTTGCCTTTTTGCACTAAAGGCAAACGC
>Ga0247608_10003396_pt1 | contig 18588 bp, 18 predicted proteins | sample 176DNAGHGlowgp2_FD_193490 | JGI IMG/M metagenome (GOLD analysis project Ga0247608, IMG submission 193490) | Sheep rumen microbial communities from Palmerston North, Manawatu-Wanganui, New Zealand - 1766 DNA GHGlow gp2 | ecosystem: Host-associated > Mammals > Digestive system > Stomach > Rumen ... | reverse complement strand
AGATGAACGGTAAGAACATGCGAAACCTGGAACCTATAAACAAACGTAAAAACGGATAACGCACCGTTGGTGCGAAACTCCTGCACCGCTCATGCGGTGCGGGGGTACCGTTTATCCGAAATGTGCACGCATAAGGTGTTTTAATTATTTTATCACTGTTGCTTTGGCTCATCAACAGCAATTTAGTGATACTGGGATTAGACGGCTTGCAGATTGCTTCGGAGGCTAATGTAGCCACAGGGACCAAGGAAATGTTTGATTCTGAATATGGCCATTAATCCTGGCAAAAGTGCAATTAAACAGTAGCTGTATTCCAATTTGTTTTAGGCTGAAGGAATCTGAGTCTATGTTGCCTCAATCATTGTTATTTCTGAATGCTTATGTTACAATACAATTCTAAGAACACGAAGAAACATCAAGAGTTTTTGTCCGCTAATATACAAGTAATATTGAGTACATGATTATTCAAGAGTGTGGACTAGGTTATCGCAAGAAAGTTCATACGGAATTGTTTGAAGAAGCGGGAGTGGGGTATACTCATTTTTCGTGGATATCATGAAGGGGGAAGAAATGGAGAAAGGTGTAGTATTTGTAGCCGGAGTGTATGGTGTCGGTAAAAGCCATCTTTGTAGACTTGTTTCAAATGAAATGGGGATACCATTTTATTCGGCAGGGGACTTGATTTCGGAACAAAACGGCGAAACCTATGGAAGAAACAAAGCTGTAGTCAATGCCGAAAAAAATCAAGATATCCTGATAAGTAGTGTTGAGAGTAAAGTTAAACATTGCGATATCATTCTAGCTGGGCATATGTGCGTTTTTGATAAGAACGGGTGCATCTTGAGGATTGATTTGAACCAGCTTAAGAGAATGCATATAGTGAAGATGGTTCTTCTTACTGCAGATATAAGTAGAGTGTATAACAATCTCTCATGCCGGGATAATGTGTGTTATTCGCTTGACACTCTTGGAGAACTAATGCAAATTGAATCGGAGCAGTTTTTCACGTTGGCAGAATTGAAGAACCTTCCAGCTAACATTATCGAAATGTCTTATTCTGAAAATGATGTTGTTGAAATGAAAAAGATACTGAGGAGCGAAGAAAAATAAGTGAAAGCGTTACTGGATACGAACATTATTATTCATAGGGAGAATACTAGAGTTACAAATCAGAGTATTGGTTTGTTGTTTTATTGGTTGGATAAACTTCATTACACTAAAATGATTCATCCGCTCTCAGTTAGTGAATTAAGAAAGTACCACCGTGAAGAAATGCAGCAACTATATGACGTTAAACTTGCGTCTTACGAGGAGATGCATTCGGTTTCAATCCAAACTGAAGAATATAAAGAAAAACTACAAAGTGTTCCTAAAACGGTAAATGATGAAATAGATAATCAGTTACTGTTTGAAACATATATTGGCAAAGCAGATATCCTGATAACGGAAGATCGTCGAATGAGAAACAAGGCAGAAGCCTTAGGAATATCAAATCGAGTTTTTTCCATCAATTCATTTATTAGTAAGGTTTCTGGCGAGAATCCGGAATTAGTCTCATATAAAGCTTTGTCGGTCAAAAAGGACTATTTCGGTAATATCTGTTTGGAGGATGACTTCTTTAACTCACTTAGGGAATCATATGATGGGTTTAATCAATGGTTTTTGAGTAAAAGCGAGGAAGAGGCTTATATTTGTTATGATGATAAAAAGAGAATACAAGGTTTTTTGTATTTGAAGACAGAGCGTCCAGGTGATGATTATGGAGATATAGTTCCTCGGTTTCCACCGAAGAATAGACTAAAGGTCGGGACCTTCAAGGTTGAATCAACCGGTTTTAGATTAGGTGAAAGGTTTATTAAGATAATTTTCGATAATGCAGTTCAGAGAAATGTCGATGAAATCTATGTCACTCTCTATGACAATCGTGACGAGCTGAAGGCATTGGCACAACTTTTAAAGAGATGGGGGTTCTGTCATTATGGCGTCAAGCATAATTCCGACGGTAATGAGACTGTGTTGGTTAAGCCTCTAAAGACGTACTCTTCAGAGAAAAGTGTGAAGCAGAATTTTCCGAATGTTGACTATTCTACCAATAAGTATATTTTGCCCATAAAGCCAGAGTATCACACTCCTTTATTGCCTGATTCGGCGCTGAAGACAGAAAACGAAGGGGACTATATGAAAGGGGTACCATATAGGTATGCCTTACAGAAGGTATATATATCCTTTCCTATGGGGGACACGAGTTTCGTGAAAAAGGGAGACATTATCCTTTTTTATAGAATGGGGGAAGAAGGTACGTATAAAAAGTTTTCTTCAGTAATAACAACGGTAGGTGTTGTAGACGAGTATATTACTTCCTTCCAGAATAAAGACGAATATATGAATTCTTGTCAGAATCGTAGTGTGTTTTCGAAAGCGGATTTAGAATATTTTTGGAGAACAAAGTCGTCAAGAATTAAAGTCCTTAAGTTTATCTATTGTACGGAGTTAAATAAAAAGGTTACTCTAGAGCAGCTTTATCAAATGAATATTGTAGAACGAGGAAAAGGACCGAGACCGTTTCATCGACTGTCTGATGAGCAATTTGAGGCAATCATTGCCGCTTCAGAAACAATACTTTATCGAGGATAATGATGGCAACTATTTTATTATCAATCAAAGCAGAGTATGTAAGTAGAATACTCTCGGGCGAAAAAACTTTTGAGTATAGAAAGCGTATTCCAAAACAGAGCATTGATAGGATTGTGATTTATGAAACTAGTCCGAAGAAAAGAATTGTCGGTATTGCCGATGTGAGGGGTGTAGTCTCAGATACTCCAGACCATCTTTGGAATAGTACTGGCAGAAAGGGTGGTATTTCTAAAGAGGCATATATGGAGTACTTTTCAGGATCCGTCAAGGCATATGCATTTGAGTTGAAGAACATTACCAAAACAAAACACGATTTTGAATTGAACCAATTAGGGATAAATCAACCACCGCAATCCTATTATTATATGAGTGATGAGCAGATGAGAATGTTGACCAATTGTTTTTAAGAACAAAAGCAAATGATGGTTTACAAGGCGTATGAATTCTTTATTATTATCCCCCCCCAGGAGGTCCCACCATCAACCCTAACTACCGCACAACCGTAATCCTCCGCACCCTGCGCCGCTGTCTCTTAACAGCCCTCGCGCTGGCGGCCCCCGGCATCATCATGGGCCTTTTTCGCCCTGCGCTGTTCCTCTGGTCTCTCCCCGCTGCAATCCCTCTAATCTATCTGGCGGCAAGGCTTTATAAGTGCACCTTCTGGGTGCTGACGGAGGGCAGGATCGAAGAGGTGCGGCTGAATGTGTACGACGACTCGGGAGAGGCGGCGACGTCGGCGCGCGTGACATGGGTCACGGGCGACGGGACGCTGCAGACGGGCGAGCTGACCGTCTCCCATTGGGAGGGCGAGGCCGACGAGGAGTCGCAGAAGCTCTTTGAGGAGCATAAGGCCGAGTACACCGGCAGGCTGGTTCCGATCTTCTACAACCCGAAAAATCCGCAGAAATACATCGGATATCTCGAGGATTCGAGGGAAAATTAAAAAATTCGTCGCATTTTCCAAAGAAAATGCTTGACTGTAACCCTTGTTGATAGTCTATTGTGGGCCGTGAAGGGAGCGAAAAGCCCCCAAAAGACCATCAGAGGAGGACCTGATTATGACGATTAAAGAAGTGGAGGAACGGCTCGGGATCCCGAGGGCGTCCGTCCGGTTTTACGAAAAGGAGCGGCTGATCGACCCAAAGCGCGAGGAGAACGGCTACCGCGAGTACAGCGAGCAAGACGTCGCGACGCTCAAGAAGGTAATCATCTTCCGGAAGCTCGGGCTGACCGTGTCGGAGATTGAGGACATTCTCGACGGCTCGAAGCCTCTTTCAGAGGCGCTTGTGGCAAATGTGACACGCCTCGAGGAGCAGCTCGCCGAGCTGAACGGCGCCATCGCGCTCAGTAAGGCAATTCAGCAGTCGACCACGGATATCACTTCATTTGACGAGAATTTCTATTTTGATGAAATCGGGCGCGAGGAGAAGAAGGGCAACCGGTTCATGGACATCGCGAAGGACATCGCGCAGTACCAGAAGTCGTCTATTCTGGACCATTTCGGGCTCGCCGATTCCAAGGGCAATCTGAACACGAGCGTCAGGAGGGCGATTGTCATCGTCATTCTTGGCTACCTCGCTTGGGGCGTGGTGCGTTACCTGCTCATCGAGCGGACGCTTCACAGCTTTTTCATCGGGCTCGCGATTCCGCTCATGACCGCGGTGTTCCTTGCCATCGTCGGCTACCCGCTTCACTGCCTTTTAAAGCGGAACCCGAAGAACGCGAAACATGAAAAGTGGATCATCTGGGCATTTGCCCTCTTCCTGTGCCTTGTGCTTCTTGATCTGTGCACAAAGTACGGGTGGTAAGGGAAGACAGGAGGTACTATGTACGGAGCGATTTTAGGTGATATGATCGGTGCGCCCTATGAGTTTGACCAGGGCGACAAGACGAAGAATTTTGAACTGTTTGACCGTAGAAAATGGGTACGTTACACGGACGATTCTGCGATGACGCTTGCGATTGCGAAGGCGATTATGAATGTCGGGCCGGGGGCTTGTGAGAAGACCATGAAGGCTGAATTTGTCAGATGCATGCAGGATATCGGGCATCGGCACGCGGGCGGCGAGTACGGCGGCCGCTTTGCGCAGTGGCTGCAGTCGGACAATCCGCAACCGTACGGCAGCTTCGGAAACGGTTCCGCGATGCGCGTGTCCGCGGTCGGCTGGATCTATGATTCGATGGAGAGGACGCGCGAGGTTGCGCGATGGACGGCCGAGGTGACGCACAATCATCCGGAGGGCGTGAAGGGCGCCGAGTCGGTGGCAGCAGCTATCTTCCTCGCCCGAACGGGCGCGACCAAAGACGAGATTAAAGCGTACGTGACCGAACAGTTCGGCTATGACCTGAGCCGCACATGCGACGAAATCCGCCCCACATACCATCACGTGGAGAGCTGCCAGGAAACTGTTCCGGAAGCATTTGCCGCATTCCTTGAAGGCGTTGATTTCGAGGATGTCATTCGAACCGCCGTGTCGCTTGGCGGCGACTGTGATACGCTCACCTGCATCGCCGGCGGAATCGCCGAGGCTTTCTATGACATCCCCGCGGAGTTTATCACGGAGTGTCGGAAGCGTCTTCCCGACGAGTTTTTGGAGATTCTCGATGCGTTTGAAAAAGTGAAAAAGGAGAAAGCGTGATTGAGCGTGGCATCGGCCATCGCCATTTGCGTGAGGTGCGTTGTGGAATTCCAAGTGAAGCAATTTAACGAGCTCACCCCGGAGGAGCTCTATGAAATCATTAAGACGCGGTTCGACATCTTCGTCATCGAGCAGAACATCATGTGCCGGGACCTGGACGATGTCGACAAAACCGCGCTCCACGTGTTCTGCAGAAACGAGGAAGGCCGCGTGACCGGGTACCTCCGCGTGTTCTGGAACGACGAGGCCGCGAAGATTGCACAGATCGGCCGCGTTGTGACACTCACCCACGGCATCGGCATCGGCGGCGCCCTCCTTGCAAAAGGCATCGACGTCGCGCGCCAAATGGGCGCCACCAGCATCCTCCTGCATTCGCAGGAGTACGCCATCGGCTACTACGCGAAGCAGGGCTTCGAAGTCACCTCCGACATCTTCTTCGAGGACACAATCCCGCATGTGGAGATGGTGAAGAGGCTGTAGGAGCCCGCATCGGCACTTCACCAAACCGCAATAATGTAACATTTTCCGACAAATATCGCGATTTATTCGCAATAAATCGTCCCGCCACAAAAACACACCAAACCGAATTGATTGACTTTTTAATTTCCGCCTGATAATCTAAACCCATAAAAAACACAAAGAAAGGCGACACTGATACATGGTTTGGTTAATCGCAATTCTCTGCTTGTCACTGAAAGAAATGGGAAAGAACAAATGCCCTGAGGTGAAAGAGTAGCTCCGTTGCTCCACTCAGGCATCTCCTTCCCGCCCCGCGCGAAAGAGACGATTTTACTCCCAATGGTTTAATGGTTTAGGCACCCCGGTACTTCAATAACCGGGGTGCCGTTTTTTATCCGGAGGGAGGGATCAAACGATATGCAAACGGCGCCATAATTAGGGCACTGCAATGATATATGACACAAAATGAGTAAAATGCTTAAAGGCACGTGAGACCACGAAAAACGTGAGCTTAAGAGAATTGACAGGGGTAGGAATAATTGATACGTTACAAGTAGTATAATTGCTATTTATGTTGAATAATCACAGGAATGGGAAGGAATGGGCTGTCGCTTGAGGACTAAATGAGTTTTGTTTCGGACCAATTCATATCGAAAAAGTCGCAAAGTATAATAATTTTAGATAAAGGGAGTATTATATGGCGAAAGACCGAGGATGGGATTATCTTAATTCTGAACCGGGTGAATTCGACTTCGATGCGAATAATGATGGGAGCTATGGAAATGAATTCTCCGACGGAAGCAGTTCATATTATGGCGCTGATGGAAGTTGGGGGTATAAGGATTCCGATGGGAGCGGTTCATATCATGGCGCTGATGGAAGTTGGGGGTATAAGGATTCCGATGGGAGCGGTTCATATTATGGCGCTGATGGAAGTTGGGGGTACACAAATTCTGATGGTTATAGTTCATATTATGAGGGAGATGAAAATGAGTCTAGTGGGGATGATTCTAATGGAGACAGTGTTGACACGAGCACAGATAATTCTTTCTTGAATGACAGAACGACAGAGGGAAGCCCTTTTGTTGATTCTTTAGTGAATGCTGCAGCCATTGGGACATTAATCTTTGGGGCAGTCAAACTGGTTCAATGGTTGAGTGGGTCTGACCAACCTCAAAGGGATGAACCGGTTGAGCCCCCAGAACCCCACGTTCCTACTAAAGAGGAGATAAAAAAAGACAGAAGGGATAGTATAATTGCGATATGCGTATTACTGGGTATACTAGTAGGTATACAAATCTGGTTGTTTCTACTTACGAGAGAGCGTGTTCCATTTAGTTCGGCTGAAGCCAGAGGGATGAATCTAAACGATGTAATGTTGGCGCTAGAGGAGGCAGGTTTCGAAAATATAAAAACAGTCGTTGATTCTTCAGGATGGTTAAACGACAATCAAGTTACCAGTATATCCATTGACGGAGAAACCAAGTTTAGAAAAGGTAAATTTGCTAAAACAGAGGCAACTATAGTTGTAAAATATAGCAGCCCTGGAAGAGTATATGTCACCGATACACTTGAAAACTGGGAAAACTGTTCCCCGGCAATAATTGATGTCAAACTAAAGAAATTGGGACTGACAAATTACGCAATTAAAGAGATTCCCACGTCTGAACCCCAAGATAACCAGGCGATAGAAGGTATTTATATTAGCGGGAAAGCCTTTAATGATGAAAAATGCTATATCCCCACGGATGCGCTCGTTATAGTGCAATACTGGGTTTACAAAATCGCGATAGGAAATAGTAGCGGGGATTTCAAGGGCGAAAGTATTCAGAAGGTAACGGCAGAACTCCGGAATCGGGGATTTACAAACATCCGGGTTGAAGAGTATAAGCAAGGATGGGCTGAAGGCAATACTGTGATTGAGGTGCGTCTGGATGGAGAATGTTCTTTTGAAAGTGATTATATGCTTTCTCCGGATGCGTTAATTCAAATAAAGTATAGTAGTAATGATCGAATTGATGTAACCGATATTGTAAGTAAATGGCACACCGCAAAGGACGCCAATTCTATGAAAGAAATATTAGAAATGGCTGGCTTAAAAAATACAATTGTAAGGGAAAAGTGCGGTGAGGATTTATCCGTAGAAGAGTATAGTCTTACGGGATTAAATATCAATTATGAGCCATACTATGAGGGAAGGTGTTACATACAAGTTAATGCTCCAATCGCGGTTGAGTATTATCGAGTGAAGATTACCATAGGAAATCGTCTTGGAAAGTATATGGACGATAAAAAGATGATGTATAGAACGGTCGTTGATTCTTTAATTAAAATGGGATTCACGAATATTCATTTGTATAGGAATAATGCGTTAATCACGGGATGGCTTGATAGTGAAGGGTCTATAGCTTCCTTTACAATTGATGGAAAGAAGAGCTTTTCTGAGACTGATTCTTTTTACCGCGATGTCCCTATTGAAATAGTAGTGAATACATTTAAAAAGAATAGTAGTTGTAAAGAGATATCGGATGTGAAGAAAAAATAAAGACAGAGTTTCATCTGAGACAGTTATAGGTGATTCATTGAAGGGAAAGCACGTTTTAGAAAACGAGGTTTTGCGATGATGTCATTACTTATTTTTTTAGGTGTGATTATCTTTGGGGGTCTTATTGGGCCTGTTCTGCTACACTTGATTAATCAAAAGAAATATGTCGCATATGAAAGGGCTATTTCTGACGAGGAAATCGATAAACTGCTGAATGCACAAATTGATACGCACGAGAATAAAGCATTCAATTATGTGTATTCTGGGGATTCCTTGCCTTTGGGAAGAGTTTCGGCATTTTTGAATAACTTTGGGCGCACTACATATGATGAGGAACCATATGCCTTCTATTGTAAACGCAGTTCACGTGACAATGAGTTTCGCGAGTATGGGTGTGTCATAACTAGGACTGGAGTGTATGTATCGAAAGAAAACCCGCAGAACAAGGATTTGAAGGAAAATGATCCTACTGTTTTGATGGGAAAGGATAGTGTTATAGATTTTTCCGGGCTGACTTGTGTTGTGGTACTTGGGCCTTGCATATTGACAGTTAACCACAAACCAAATAGCATCATTGACCGTTTCCATTTCTGCGTGATTGAGGAAGCCTCATTAAGAAACAGCATCAAAAAAGTTTGCAAAACTGTAATCAGAAGCGGGTACAATTTCAGCCTTCAAAAAGGGATAACCGGCGAATCGGTTGAAGAAGACAGTTATGAGTATGAGTACGCCACATATGAAGGATTCAATCAAGAGGAAGTCGAAAAGAACGAAAGCGATACTGAACAGTTCGCAGAGGGTGAAAGAAAAATCGAGTCGAAACCGGTTAAACCAATGGCTGTTGCCGCAGGTATCCAAGCAGTTAAACCAGGGATGAAGAAAATATGGGGCGAAGTAAAAAACCATATGAATGCGGCGCGTGGTAACGGATATGCTGCTGAGTACGGCAACAATACCGTGGACCGGGCTTTGGGGAAAAGAGTGAAGAACGCGGCACAGGAGCTGGATAGTCATGGAAAGCAGGTTAAAGATGGTCCAGACAGAATTGTTAACGGTGTGGAGATTCAAACGAAGTATTGTAAAAATGCCTCTGAAACAATAGGAGCAGCTTTCGATAAGGATAATGCTAGATATATCAGGCAAGATGGTTCAGGCAAGATGATGGCGATTGAAGTTCCAAGAGACCAATATAATGACGCTGTAGAATTGATGCAGAAACGTATAGATGAAGGTCGGGTTCCAAATGTTTCTCCTGGAGAAGATGCAAGAAACTATGTGCGAAGAGGTTTCTTTACATATGAGCAGTCCTGTAACATCGCTAGAGCTGGGACTATCGAAAGCCTGACAGTAGATGCTGTTTCAGGTGCACTCTGTTGTGTGGCGGCGGCAGGTATATCGTCTGTGATTGTTTTTGCCATCTCTGTTTGGAAAGGGAATTTGTCAAAAGAAGCGTTTAAGCAATGTATCGGCACAAGCATAGGGATAATTGGAAAGGGGACATTGATTTATACTCTGACAATGCAGCTTTCGCGAAAAGAGATTGCGTTAATTTTTGCGGGAAAAGCATATAATGCGGATGGAGTGGCTAAGGGGTTTAAGGCAGTCACTAATCCTGTTTACGAGGCGTCTAATAAAATAGTGGAAAAGATAACCGGATCCGGTCTGGCGGCTACGAAGGCGGGAAAAAAACTTGGTCTTGATGCTCTTACGGAACGGCAGGTAATTGGCGGTGTAGTGACAGCTACCGTCGTTTTTGGCCCTGACCTTGTAAGAGCACTTCAGGGAAAAATCTCCACTAAGCAATTGCTTAAGAATTATGCAATAGCAGCTGCCGGAATGGCAGGCGCTGCGAAAGCACAGGCAATGGTTCCGGTTCCGATAGTCCCGGCGATTGTTGGAGGAGTTGTTGCTGGGGCTGCCACGAAAAAAGTATTGGATCATTTTATCGAAGACGATGCAAAAGAAATGTTCCGTATTCTCAAAGAAGAATTCATTGACATGACAATGCTCATAGGCTTAAATGAAGAAGAACTGAATGAAGTCTCAGAATTGACTGTCCAAAGCAAGAAATTGACAAAAATGCTTCAGAATATGTTTAAGGCTGATGATTGCAGACAGTATGCAAGAATTGAGATTATGCAGTCGGCGATTATTAAAGTTACCAAGAAACGGAAGCATATCACAAAGAAAGAGTACAAACAAGGTTTAATAGATTTCATGGCAGAAGCTGTATAAAGGAGAAAAACATGAGCAATAATACTCCAACTACTCCTATCACCCTTCTCAAAACTGATATCACTCTCTTGCACACCGATGCGATTGTCAATGCGGTCAATGACGGGCTGTGGGGCGGGCACGGAGTGTGCGGTGCGATTTTCAATGCGGCCGGGTATGAGGAAATGACCGGGGCGTGCCGGAAGTATGGGCATTGCGATACCGGGAAGGCCGTGATTACGCCGGGATTCCGGCTGCCGGCGAAGCATGTGATTCACGCGGTCGGGCCGATCTGGCAGGGTGGCAGGCACGGCGAACCGGAGCAACTGTACAGCGCGTATAAGAGCTCTTTGCAGGTGGCAAAGGAGAATGACCTTCATTCCATCGCTTTTCCGCTGATCTCGGCGGGAATCTACGGGTATCCGCTCGAGGGCGCGTGGCGCAGAGCGCTTGAAGCGTGCCGGGATTTCCTTGGGGAGAATCAAGGATATGAATTGGCGATTACATTTGCCATACTTGATCAGAGCATTCTTGAGGTCGGCCAACGGATTCTGAAGGAAGTAATTCCGGAGTAGAACGCCATAGAATATCACTGCGGAAATGCCATAAAACAATGATTCTACCGCAGTAGAGCAACAGGAAAAAACACTGCCCCGCCTGATTCTCCGTCCCCGTGGACAGCGTCGCAAAAAAATGTTATAATTCAGTCAGGCTCGGGGGGACCCGACTTTTATTTTGTGTAAGGGAGATTCGTGTGTGGGGCACGAGGCAGAAGTATGAGACAGAAGATGAGAAACCATGTAAGAAGACAGGTCAGCGTTGTTATGCTGACCTTATTGTGCCTTTTGAGCCTTGCGGCTTGCGGGAAGAAAGGCGCGGACAAGACGGCCACGCCGTCACCTGCCGGCGAAATGGTTACTACAGGCACGCCGTCACCGACGCCTGAGGTGGCATTTTACAAAAAGGCATATGAGACGGTCGGCCGCGCGGACTTGTACCGCCTGCCGATTATCACGCCGGATGTTAACACGAGCGCGTTCTGCATTCAGACCGCAGGCGAGTATGCAATCTTCTCGATTACGGAGATTCAGCAGCCCGATGGGGAAACGGGGGAGTCTCGCTCACATTGCCTTTTCGCGCTCTGCAGACCGCTTGTGACCAAGCAGATTAAGTATTTTGATCCGGGCTTTTCCGTCGGCGTTACGGCGTTGTTTGAGGACGGATCGTTTCTTTTGGAAGACTGGGAGAACGGGCGCGTGTGCCTCTATGATAACAAGATGGATGAAGTGCGCGCATACGGCTACGACCCCTCCCTGTTCCTCGGGGAGTATCTCGGCGAGGCCGACGGCTGCTGGTACTTTTTCGCGATGAATGAGGCTCGAAACCCGATGTATGTCGGCTTGCCGAAGGAGGGCGGCGATTCGGTGGTTGTCGAGGAGCCGGTTGAGATTGATGCTTCGACGGCACCGGTTAAGTATCCGCACGGCTGGAGATCCATGTCGGATTCTTCGCTTTCGGCGACGTGGTTTCTGCATGAGACCGCAAATGAGGAAAATGGCATCGCTTTCACAAAGAGCAGGGAAAAGGAATGGTATGAATGCGTCAGCGGCACACTCATGTGCGGACGCGGTGAATATAAGACCGAGGACGGAGAAACCGCCAACGAATTTCGGATGTATGATCTTTCAAACGGCACGATTTTCGGTAAGCTTTCGGAGCTTGATCTCGCCGAGCGATATACCTTGCGGGCTGAGCGGATTTTGCAGAACAAGGCCGTGATCATGAATGCGTTGAAGAAGGACGGAAGCGCCGAAGTCATGATGTGGATTCCCGAGGAGGAGCCGGTTAAGATTGCGGGCTTTTGTGATTTTACAAAGAATGAGCCGATTGACTGTCTTGCCGAAATGGTGAAGGATCTTAAGGAGAATTCGGACGTTCTGATTACGCCGGATATATTGGAGCAGACCGGGGAAGAGGTCGCATTTGCCGAAGTCATGTATGAGATTAACTTCGCTAACCAGTTCGCGCTTGCCCGCGCGACGCGTCCCGAGCTGCTTCCCGCGGGGACGGTGCACCCCGAGAACATGCGAAACAACGGGACCGGGCACTATGAATTCAACCCGCATGTGTTCTCGAAGATTTACACGTTGGAGCACGGCGAGGCGCGCAGACAGGCATTTTTCAACTTTGTCGATGCGCTCCGGGCCGGCGAGGAATGGTTCGACTGCCCGGACGAGGACACGATGTGGTGGTGCCGCGGAAGGCTCGGTCATTTCTTCTATCCGGTCGAGGAGTGGTACACATTTTGCGGCGTCTATAAAAACGGCAAAGGACAGATTATCCGGTACGACGGCACCACGCAGGAGCAGTTTGACGAGAAGAAAGCGGAGTTTGAGCGTATGATAACGGACATCGTCAATGATGCTGTGGGCGACGATTACAACGACATTGAGAAGACGCTCGCGCTGTACGAGTTCCTGACCGAGTACTGCACGTACGACTATGAAATGCTTGAGCATATGTCGGATTGGTCGGACCGGCAGGGCGGCTACCGCGCGCTGATTGAGAAGAAGGGCGTTTGCAATGAGTATGCCTGCCTGTATCAATATCTGTTGCTGCAGTGCGGCGTGGATGCGGAGGAGTCCGGCGGGCCGAGTGTGACCGAAGGCATGGATTCGCACGCATGGGTTTACGTCACCATCGATGGAAAAGGATACCTTGTTGACCCCACCTGGGGCGCGACGGATTCCCGCGAGCCGAAGTTAGAGTATTTCCTATTCACCGACGAACTGCGGGAGACGCGTGACGGCTTCCGCGCATCGGCATTTGACATCGCCGGGTGTGGTTCGGAAAGCCGGAAGAAGTATTCGTTCGAAGCCAATGACAAGCGTTTCGAAGGTCTTTGGGACGGCACTTATGTCGCAATGGACCGCGCGTCCCGGACTATATATTTCCTTGACGAAAATGGTAGGCTCGGTGCGTTTCATTACGGACAGTAGGGGAGGACAGAGAACGAAAGAAGGTCCTAATCCCGGCAAGGCGCGTGTCTTACTGAATCGTATGCTTACGCAGTCTGGAGGCAACACCCACGGCAAGCGCAAGCTTGATCAGGTCGGGAATGATGAAGGGAATGACACACCAGCCGAGAGCGGTTCCGAGACCGACAGGGCCGGTCTTATTGGCATAGACAATCATAAACCAAGCGGTTCCGAACGCGTAGCAGACGGCAAGACCGAGAACCAGGACGGAGATGCGCACGGGAAGCTTCTTCCCGAAAAGCGTTTCGCTGAGCCAGTAGAGAAGGCCGATGAGAAGAAATCCGAGAACGTATCCGCCGGTGGTCCCGAGGAGCGCGCTTAAGCCTCCGGAAAATCCGGAAAGCACCGGAACGCCTACTGCTGCCAAAAGGATGTAAACCAGAATCGAAACAGTTCCTTTCTTTCCGCCGAGAAGTTCGAGCACGCAAAAGACCGCAAAGGTCTGGAGCGTGAACGGAACAACGGTGGGAATGCTGATCCACGAGCAGACGGCGATCAGCGAAGCACAAAGTGCGATGAGGGCAAGGTCTACGGTTCTCATAACCGGTTTTGTGTCATTTTTCATAACGGTTTCCATAAAAAGATCCTTTCTGTATATGATGCGGCTGTGTTCAGCCGCGGGATGGACGCACGCTTACTTCCCCGGAGGAAAGCACTTCCGTGGATTGGTCATCGTAGCGGACAATCAGACGGCATTCTTCGTCAATGTCGATGGCGGTGGCCGGAACGGGGCCGCCGCTTTTCAGAACATCAATCCGCTGCCCTAAAAGAAAGCTGCGGCGCTTGTATTCTTCGGAGTATTCGGAATTATTGAGGTTGCTGCAGATCCGATGGAAGCTTGTCAGAAACTCCGCCGTGATGCGGCTTCGAAGGTTCTGCGACCGGGTTTCGGTAATTGCGCCGGCGATGTCCTTAAGCTCCGGGGGGAAGCCTCCTTCCGGAAGATACACATTAAATCCGATGCCCAGAATCACCCAGTCCGGGACACCTGTCTCAAAGTTGATGGAGGCTTCGGTCAGAATGCCGCAGACCTTGCGGTTACGGACATAGACATCGTTCACCCACTTGATCTGCGGGCGCTCATCCGTGCAGGCTTCAATCGCCTGACAGGCGGCAACAGCGGCCGCGGTGGTCATCCGGACGGCCAGATTCGTATCGAAAGAAGGGCGGAGCAGAACGCTTAAATAGATGCCGGTCCCTGCCGGAGAGACAAAGGTTCTGCCCATGCGTCCGCGGCCGGCTGTCTGCGACGAGGCGACTACGACATGCCACGGCCGAAGCGCGGGCAACGTGCCGTTATGCTGCGCGGAAATCGCGATGTTTCGAAGGTAGCTGTTTGTGGAGTCCGTCTCGGAGAGAACTTCGAGTTCGAGGGCGGGATTCAAATCCCCCAAATACATGCGGATGCTGTTCTCGCTGAGAGCATCGCTGTTCGGCCCGAGCCGGTAGCCCTGCCGGGAGCTCTCGATTTCATAGCCGTCGGCGGTGAGCAGTCCGATGTTCTTCCAGATGGCAGCTCTGGTCAGGCCGAGCTGCGTCGCAAGACGTTCGCCGGACAGGTATTCGCTCCCGCTTTGTTCCAATAATGTTGCAAGCTGTTCTTTCGTGTTCATGATAATTCCGCCGTAATTCTCAATGATTATTCGAATTGCCAAACGGAAGTATAGCACCGGGTTATCAGTTCGTCAACCGAAAAAGTGAAGTTTGGTTGACGAAAGCCGGAAATTAAGGAAAATGGTGACGTAGCCGTTACTTTCAGAGTAAACATTCCGTAGAATCCCCGAAAAACAGGCAGGTAAACGATGCGTCGGTTGTATTTTTCACAGGACAGGGCTAAGATTGCAAGCGAAAGGCGGTGATGAAAATGGATGCAACGAGATTCGGTTGCTTTGTGGCGGATCAGAGAAAGAAGAAGGGGATGACCCAGAAGGATTTGGCTGCAAAAATCCAGGTGACCGACAAAGCGGTCAGCAAATGGGAGCGTGGGCTCGGGTTCCCGGACATTAATACAATTGAAGATCTGGCTGACGCTTTAGGGGTATCCATTGAAGAACTTATGAAGTCAGAAAGACAGAAGACCGAAGCGGTCGATGAGAAAGTAATGCCTAAGGAGGAACTTTCTCCCGCGGCTGAGGTGGTGGCGCTTGCTAAGGTGGACATGGCGGAGCAGCAGAAGACACTTTGCATAATTGCGCTTGTGACGACGGTGCTGTGCACAATCGCGGAGATTCTCGGGCACATGCAGTGGGACGCGGAAAAACTGCAACTTTCCGCCGACATCCCGTATACCGCAATCGTGCCGGGCGTGACGATTCTTGTGTACAGCCTGGTGCGGCGGCTGCAGGGTAAGAAAACCAACCAACTGTGGGCTCTCGGGCTCAGCCTGCTTCTGATTCCGGTCGTCCTGTTCTGCGGAGCATTTTTGTTCTGCGCGTTGTTCTTTTCAAAATAGAAAAGGCAAATACAATGTCGGCGCCACTAATTTCGGGGCTTCCGGTGGATTCTTCTTCGCTGAGGACATTTCGTGATACCTCTCCGCATTGACTTTCGGGGTTTCCTGTGATACATTAAGTTGGAAAATCTCATAGAAAAGAGGGAGTGCTATGTTTTCTTTTCTTTTTCAGTTAATAAGCCATTCGGATGACGGTTCCTATGTTTTGGAAAAGGGCGGATATGTCGTGCTCGGTATCGCGATATTCCTGCTGATCTGTGTTGCGGCAGCGTTGATGTCCGGCAAGGACAAGGGAGATTCCAGACGGGCAGTGCGCATGTCGGTTTCCGCGATTGCCATCGCGCTTGCTTTCATCACTTCGTATATTCAGGTGTTTAAGCTCCCGTGGGGCGGATCCGTAACGCTCTTCAGCATGTTCTTTGTATGCTTTGTCGGATACCTGTACGGGCCTTCTACCGGCCTTACGGCGGCATTTGCCTATGGCATCCTGCAGTTCCTTCAGTCCGGCGGCAGTTATATTCTGTCACTTCCGCAGGTGCTTTTTGATTACATCCTTGCATTTGCCGCACTCGGCATTGCCGGATTCTTCTATAAGAGCAAAAGGGGCCTGATTATCGGGTACATAGCAGGATGTATCGCGCGCGGCGTATTTGCATCCATCGCGGGTTATCTGTACTGGATGGATTACATGCCCGAGAGCTTCCCGAAGAAGCTTGCGTTCCTGTATCCTATTGCCTACAACTACAGTTACATTCTGATTGAGATGGTGCTTACGCTGGTCCTTCTGGCAATCCCGTCCGTGCAGAAAGCCATCAAGCGTATTTCGTTCGAGGCAAAGAACAAGGATTGACAGAAGTATCTTAACAGAAAAATACGATCAAAAGCGAGAAGAAATCGTCGAGGTTTCTTCTCACTTTTTTATGTCAGGGAAAGGCATATAGTGTACAAATAATAATGGTAGCCGCTTTTGGAAATAAAGCAAATATATCACCGGCGCCCGCTACACTACGTATAGCGGGTATTGCTACCCCTTGACAGTGGTAGCAATAAAAAACTCTACAGTCCAAGAAAGGAGAACCGGATATGGTTTCAAAAGCGGATTTAAAAAGGTATGTGTTAATCGGATTATGTGTATGCAGTTTGATACTTGTATTTCTTCCTTTGTTTGAGGTTGATGTGCTTTTTGCGGACTATTCTGTCAGCACCTGGAATATCATCCGGCAGGCGGCCGGTGAGGATGCAGACCTGGAAGGCGCCGACTGGATGGCGGTGATCTGCGCAGTTCTTTTGATCGTGATCCCGTTGGTGCACCTGTTAAAGCTTTGCGGGGTCTTCGGAAAGCCCGTAAAATCCAGCCGATTTGTCAGCATTCTGCTTTCGGTCGGACAGTTTCTGGCCATCCTCGGCTTTGCGTATTTCCTTGTTTTCTATGAAAACGATTTCGAAGAATTTGAGCTGAACCTTTTGACATCTCTATTGACTCCGTGGTTTTACATTTGGCTCGTATTGATAGTAGTGATGATGGTATTTTCCTTCACGCTTGACTCATACGATGCCGGAAAATGTGATGTAAACCCTGCGCCGATGCAAACTGCGCTGTTCTGCTCCGCCTGCGGGCGAAGGCTCACCTCATCGGATGCTTTCTGCCCGGGTTGCGGAACCCCGAGAAGATAAGGAGGCAAGAATGGCAGCAGGAAAAACAAAAGTTAAACCATTTCTCTTTGTCTGCCTTTCCCTGCTCATTCTTGGAATCGTGGCCGTTGTTTGCTTGATTTTATTCGATCGTAATGAAGAAGTAAGTAAGGGAAAGCAAAGAAAGGCAACGTCTGTTACGGTTTCTGTTTCGCCGACGGAAGAGTCGCAGGTTACACCGACACTTCCGCCTGAAGAGACGCCGACACCTACAGAAAATCCGACGCCGACTCCGACTGATGAGCCGGATGGCAGTGAAATTCTATTATATTCAGATTTGACATCATTCCTTGACAGACCTGCAGCGGAATTGCTTGAGCAGGTAAAGAAAGAGTATACCTATCAGTATTGGGAGCTGGATTATTACATCGGAACTTCCGGCGGGTTTTTCTTCGAGGATGATATGACTATGTTTGAGCTTGAAGACGGCGAAGCGACGTTGGATCCTTCCTGTAACATAACCGTGATTGCCGTATATCAACTTGAAGACGGTAGTGTCAGCAGATGCATCGGACGTGACCTTTATACGGACATGTCTTTTTCTGAATTGATGCAGCAAACAGGGAACCGGTTTAAGCTCAGTGAACCCGGAATCGAATACGAATACTATAGTGCAATCGGAAGATACAGAGATTATCGATATCTGTTTATCTGGTGGGACGAGGATCCGCGCCTGAGTGGCAAGGCGCCGGATGTGTCTTATGTAACGAAAACGGGAATCAGGTGGATTGATAATTGAATAAGGGATAGGATATGTTTTAGGCATCCCGGCCCATTGGGCCCGGGATGCTTCAGACTGAAGACAAACGCGATTTTGGAATGTCTCCAAAATCGCGTTATTTTTTATGCCAGGATGGGTTTCGGTCGTTTTTTGCGTTTAAAAAGACCGTTGGGACCCCCTAACAGTCCCATCCT
>Ga0247608_10003394_pt1 | contig 18609 bp, 18 predicted proteins | sample 176DNAGHGlowgp2_FD_193490 | JGI IMG/M metagenome (GOLD analysis project Ga0247608, IMG submission 193490) | Sheep rumen microbial communities from Palmerston North, Manawatu-Wanganui, New Zealand - 1766 DNA GHGlow gp2 | ecosystem: Host-associated > Mammals > Digestive system > Stomach > Rumen ... | reverse complement strand
TAATTTTTTTCTTTTCTCATAAATCGTGAATCGCATACGGATTGATTTCGTGTGCGATTTTTTGTAAATACAAGGAAAAGTTTGTGGGTGTCAGAAATATTTAGTAATTTTGCAGGCAGAAAATATTTCACTTATATAACTGACAAAGAAAAAAATGCTTACAATCAAATCTTACGAAGAGTTTGCCCAGTATGAGGGCAAGGAGCTGGGAACGTCAGACTACGTACAGCTCACACAGGAGAGAATAAATATGTTTGCCGACGCTACGCTGGACCACCAGTGGATTCACGTGGACACCGAGAGGGCAAAGACCGAGAGCCAGTTTGGCACCACCATAGCACACGGCTACCTCACACTGTCAGTGCTGCCTTACCTGTGGAACCAGATTGTTGACGTGCAGAACGTGAAGATGCTCGTGAACTACGGCATAGACAAGATGAAGTTCGGTCAGCCTGTACTGAGCGGCCAGAGCCTCTCGCTCACCACAAAGCTGCAGAGCATACAGAACCTGCGCGGCGCAGTGAAGACAGAGGTGAAGTTCACCATGAACGTGAAGGAGACCGGCAAGAAAGCCATTGATGGCATTGCCATCTTCATCTACTATTTTGAGAACTGATAATACACGGCGTCACCAAGGCTGACGCAAGAATAAAAGACACATGAGTCCCATCCGATATTTCTGCACCTAAACGCAAGGGTATCGAATGGGACTTTGGACTAATACAAACACAACAGAGTCATGAACATCAAAGACATTGACACAATCCGTAAGGATTTCCCCATTTTATCGAGAAAGATATACGATAAATACCCTTTGGTATATCTTGACAATGGTGCCACCACGCAGAAACCGCTCTGCGTGCTCGATGCCATGCGTGAGGAATACCTCAACGTGAACGCCAACGTGCACCGTGGCGTGCACTACCTGTCGCAGCAGGCTACCGACCTGCACGAGGCTGCGCGAGAGCGTGTGCGCTCTTTCATCAATGCCGCAAGCATCAGGGAGATAGTGTTCACACGCGGTACTACGGAGTCAATGAATCTCGTAGCGTCAAGCTTCACCGAGGCTTACATGAAGGAGGGCGACGAGGTTATCATTTCAACCATGGAGCACCATTCCAACATAGTGCCGTGGCAACTGCAGGCACAACGAAAGGGCATAGTGGTGAAGGTGATACCTATGACCGACGACGGAATGCTTGACCTCGACGCATACAAGGGTCTGTTTACTGAACGCACACGACTGGTAAGCGTTACTCACGTCAGCAACGTGCTGGGCACCGTGAACCCCGTGAAGGAGATTGTAGGCATAGCTCATCAGCACGGCGTACCGTGCATGATAGACGGGGCACAAAGCGCACCTCACATAAAGATCAACGTGCAGGACATTGACTGCGACTTCTATGCTTTCTCCGGACATAAGATGTATGGTCCTACCGGCATCGGCGTGCTCTATGGCAAGGAGAAGTTTCTTGAGGAGATGCCTCCATATCAGGGCGGCGGCGAGATGATTGGCACCGTTTCATTCGAAAAGACAACCTTTGCCGAACTGCCTTTCAAGTTTGAGGCGGGCACACCTGACTATGTTGCCACCAACGGACTGGCAAAGGCGATTGACTATATGGAGGCCATCGGACTGGACAATATCGAGGCTCATGAGCGCGAGCTGACCAGCTATGCGTTGGAGCAGATGCAGACTATTCCCGGCATGCGCATATTCGGTACGCTGAATGCCGATAACCGCGATGCAGTGATTTCATTCCTCGTAGGCGACATACACCACCTTGACATGGGCACCCTACTCGACCGTCTGGGCATAGCCGTACGTACCGGCCACCACTGTGCAGAGCCACTAATGCACCGCCTGGGCATACAGGGCACCGTAAGGGCTTCATTCGCACTCTATAACACGAAGGAGGAGATAGACATACTCGTTAATGGAATAAAGCGCGTAAGCCAAATGTTCTGATATGCAGAAGACTACCATACTTGAGATGAACCGCCTCACCGTTGAGGAGTTTCACCACGCAGAGAAGACTCCGCTGATCGTAGTGCTCGATGACGTGCGCTCGCTTCACAACGTCGGCAGCGTGTTTCGTACCGCCGATGCTTTTCGCCTGGAGGCTATATACCTGTGCGGCATAACAGCCACGCCCGACACCGTTACGGATGCCGATGGAACCGTGATAAAGGACTGTTCGCTGAAGGCAGTGCAGGAGATACATAAGACTGCCCTCGGAGCTGAAGAGAGTGTTGACTGGCGATATTTCAAGTCTGCCACTGACGCGGTGGAATCGCTGAAAAAGGATGGTTACACAGTAATGGCAGTGGAGCAGTGTCATGGCTCTACCATGCTGCAGGACTTCGTGCCTGCCTGCCCTGTCTCGAAGCAAAAGGATGGTAAAAGGGGCTATGCAGTGATACTGGGCAACGAGGTGAAGGGTGTTCACCAAGAGGTCATTGACCTATGCGACGGATGTCTCGAGATACCGCAATACGGCACCAAGCACTCGCTGAACGTCTCCGTAACCGGCGGCATTATAATATGGCACTTCGTACAAAAACTAAAAAGTGAATTGAAATAGCATTTTCAATTCACTTTTTTTCTTTCCCCCTACTCCTTCACAGGGAGAATCGGGGCTGTTCTTATATGTATGTCACTTCATATCTGCTTCAGCTTCATGCCGCCGAGCAGGAAGAAAAGTGCGATTCCAACGAAGAATCCTGCTATGGCGTCAATGGCATAGTGTGCCTGGATATACACCGTTGACATGCAAAGGAACAGGTATGGCACGGCAAGCACCAACAGATACTTCCACATGCGCATCCTTAATACCAGCGTCATCACGAGCGTTGCTATTGCCACATGGCTGGAAGGGAATGCCGCCGTAGGACGCTCACCTGACTGATGCATAAAGTGGCAGATGTTGTAGAACAGTCCCTTGCTCCATCCCGGTGCGGTAAGGCAATCGGTGGTATCGGCAAAATAATGCCCTATGTCCGGAAAGTTACCTGCAAGGATCTTATCCATTCCAACGGCAAGGAAATAGTACTGCGGACCTGTTACGGGCAACAGCAGGTATATTACGTAGCAAAGGAAGAATCCTGTGAATATAATGAAGGAAACGCGCTCCAGCTGCTTGAAATCGCGGAAATAGACCACAAAGACGGTCACCACGAAGAAGAGGTAGTAAGACACGTAGCCCATATACATCAGTTCTGACACCAACGCTGAGTCGAAACGCTGAGAGAACAGTGCGGCTGGCTGACAGCCGAAGAGGCTCTGCTCCCACGTAGCAAACACATGGTCGAAACTGCCAAACTGCCTGTTGATGTAATACGTATCCGGATACCATGAGCCCAGCATCATTAGCAGATACACCAGGCGGCACAGCAGCATAAACCTGCACGGCCACAACTGATAGACTACCCACAGCGCCAGGGTGCCGCTGAGGAAACTTAATCTCTGCCACATCAGTGCCGAAGGATTCTCTATGTTGGTCCACGTAAACAATATCAGCAGCATAGTGAATGCCGCATAGACAAACTGCGCCAGTTCTGGCGCGATGAAACCGAAGAATCCCATACCCATCGGTCCACCCTTACTCATCTTAACCTTCTTGCGCATCGGCAGGAAGTGCTCTGCTATATAATCTTGTTTCATTATCTAAATCTTTTGATCTACACCTTGCTATATATTCTTCAGCATCTCCCTTACTCCCTCTGGCAGCTTCCATTCAGACGCATAGCCGAAGTCGCGCTGCGCCGGAGTGATGTCACATCGCCAGTTACGCTGCTTCAGTATGTTATAATGGTCATTGTTCAGCGTTGACAACTTGCCACTTACGTGCATCCATGCATCGCTGACGGCGCACACAAGCCTCAGCACCCACAGGGGGAAGGTGATGCGCAGCACGTGCTTTTTGCCCATTTCACCGATTATAAGGTCGCTGAAGTCCCTTGAGCTATACACCTCGCCGTCGCTGAGGAAATAGGCGTTGCCTATCGTATTGGGCGATTTCATCGACTTAAACACTGCCTGCACCACGTCTTTTACGAATACGAAGGTGAGGTCTTGCTGCTTGTAGCCCACGGCTGTGTCAAGTCCCTTGCGTATGCTGTCTGCCATCAGCATGTAGTCTTTCTCGCGAGGCCCATATACTCCCGTAGGGCGCAGTATCGTAAACGGTAGGCGGCACTCCTTTTTCAGCCATTCCTCCGCTGCCAGCTTGCTCTTGCCATAGGCAGTGTTAGGCTGCGGCGTGTCGGTGTCCTGTATCTCCGTATATGGCTGTTGCTCCCTCACTGCTCCCATTACGCTCAGACTGCTGATGAAGATGAGTCTCTGTAGCGATGGATTCGACGTTTCAAGTGCCCTGACGAGGTTTTGCGTGCCTTGCGTGTTTACCTTGTAGAAGTCTTCCAGGCGCAGCGCCTTGGTGGCACCGGCGGCATGCACTACATAGTCTATGCGGAGCGCTCTGAGGACTTCCTGCATCTGACTTACCGACGACAGATCGAGCTCTACCTTATGTATGCGCTCATCGCGCAGGTAGCGCATGCTGCTGCCCTTGCGCACCGCTGCCCATACCTCCATGCCGCGGTTCAGCGCTTCCTCCACCAGGAAGGAGCCGATGAAACCCGATGCACCCGTTATTAGTATATGTTCTTTCTGCATTGTTCTTTCGCTTGCTTGGCACCCTGATTACCTTACCATCGTAAAAGCTATCATATTACACTGTAAAAGCTATCACTTTACATGGTAAAAGCTATCATATTACAACGTAAAAGCATAGCTTTTACAACGGCTTGACTTTAAAGTCGTTACAACCATGCCTGCAATACCTTTGTCTTTACCCTATGAATGGTCAGGATTATGGTTAAGGTCTGCCACGAAACTGCGACCTCGCCTTTTTCTTTTTTTCTTTATCTTTCTGCAAAGTTACAAATAATATTTCAATTTTCTACCAATATGGAAGAAAAAATGACGCAGAATACTCTGATGTCTTGATATTGTCAGGCTTTTTTCATATCTTTGCAACTGTTATGAAATATGTCAATAGAATAAACTTTTTGCGTCGTTGGTCGCTGGGCAGCGTATGCCTGGTGACGGTGACGGTGGTGCTTCTCGCTGGATGCGCCTCGCAGCGTGGCTGCTATGTAGGCGTGCAGGGCGGTGGAATGGTGTATTATGAGGAGCGTGGAAAGGGCGAACCGCTGATTTTGCTGCACGGGCATTCGCTGGACCGCCGTATGTGGGACACGCAGTGGAGGGATTTCTCTGCGCGTTACCGCACCATACGGCTGGATTTCCGTGGCTACGGACTGTCGTCTGCCATACGTGAGGACCTGCATACCACCCATGTCGATGACGTGGTGGCACTGATGGATTCGCTGAAAATAGAGCGTGCCCATGTGGTTGGACTGTCTATGGGTGCCTTCGTGGCTGGCGATATGCTTGCCATGTATCCTGACCGCCTGCTGAGCTGCGTATTGTGCAGCGGTGGCATAAGGAATAGTAAAGGTCCGTCGGAACCGATGGATTCGGCAGAAAATGCTAAGAGGGAGCAGGAGATTGCCGCCCTGAGGCTGCGCGGCGTGGAGGTGATGAAACGTGAATGGACGGAGCAGCTGGTAAGTGGTGGCGGTTCACGCCGTGAGACCATGCGCAAGCCCTTACGCCGTATGATAAGCCAGTGGACGGCATGGCAGCCGTTGCACAAGGAGCCGCGCCTGTTCTATGGCAAGGAGGCATGGGCAGAACTGCGCCGCAAGGCTCCCGTCAGCGTACCGCTGTTGGTATTGCGTGGCGAGACGGAGGGCAAGACTTCCCGTGCCCGTGAACTGGACTACGTAAAGGATGGGGAGCAGATTACCCTACCCGACTGCGGTCACATGATGAATATGGAGCAGCCTCAGCAGTTCAATGCCACCGTCCTCTCTTTCCTCAGAAAGCACAGCAAGCAGTAATGATTATTACCGCCGGAAAAACTAACCGTTAACTTACTATATGGACAGAGCAACATACGAGAGTCAGAAAGCCTTTGCCGGAGACAAGATACCCTCCATGCAGCGCCGCTGTGTAGATAATGACTACACGGAGCGACGTATGTATATGATTACGATGGTGACAGAGGGCCGCAGGCCGTTGTTTGGCGAAGTGGCAGGTCGCAGCGAGGCTACAGAGCCGTCGCCCGATGCACCGCATATCGTACTGACCCGTCTCGGCGAGGCCGTGGCCCAGGCATGGCATGACATAAGCACCTACCACCCGGAGGTGGAGGTAGTGGCACTGCAGATGATGCCCGACCACCTGCACGGCATTCTCTTCGTAAAGGAGAAGATGGAGAAGCCGCTGGGGAAGGTACTGCTGGGCTTCAAGCAAGGTTGCAATAAGGCCTTCCGTGAGCTACTACCCACCGACTACGCCCACCAAGTTAAGCATGCCCACCAGGTTAAGTATGTTGCTGTACTACAGCAACAAACAGAACAGCAACAAACAGAACAGCAACCCCCAAAAACTACAGACCGCAAGCGCGGCCTTCTCTTCGCCAAGGGCTACAACGACCGCATACTCCTCCGCCGAGGTCAGCTGGAGCGATGGCTGCATTACCTAAAGGACAACCCTCGCCGCCTGCTGATGAAACGTGAGAATCCAGAGCTCTTTCGCGTACAGAGAGGACTGACGTATGCAGGAATGAGCTTCTCTGCCATCGGCAACCGCTTCCTGCTGGAGAGGCCCATGAAGGTGCAGGTGCAGTGCTCCAGAAGGATGACGGACGAAGAAGTGCAGAGAAGGCTCGACGAATGTCTCGCCCTTGCCCGTCAGGGAGCCGTAATGGTATCGCCAGCCATCTCGAAAGGTGAGAAAGCCATCATGCGCGCCGTCTTTGACGAAGGTCTGCCGGTAATTTATCTACAGGAAAACGGCTTCACCGACCTTGCAAAACCCGGTGGCAAGCGCATGGAAGCCTGTGCCCGTGGTCAGCTGCTCATCCTCGCCCCATGGGAGCATCACAACGAAAGACTAACGATAAAGCGAGGCCAGTGCCTGCAGCTCAACGACATGGCAAAAGCCATCTGCGAAAGCCCAACCTAAGGCTGTTACTGCTCGTCCTCTCCTTACCCTCCCCTCGTTCTGTCTGTTGCTACTCGTTTAGCCCCTTGTTCTGTCTGTTGCTGTATTACAGCAACCCAAAATAACACCAGTGGCGACCCCTTTATGGAGCCACCACTTAAAAACTATTCTCAAATATAATTAATCAATTCCAAATGTAGCTATAATCAGCGTATTCTTCTCATCTTCCTTATTAGGATTTGTTGTATATATTCCATATTCTCCAGGTTCTATGTTTTCCAACTCTATAAGGTAAGAGTCTTCTCCATATTTCTTTGCATTGAAGTCAACTCTCTTCATATTATTGCTTGAGCTACCTCCGAAAGTATTTGCTTTCGACATTTCAGCACGACGAGCCTTACCATGAATATCAAACCTAATTACATTTATTATTTGCAAAGGATCTGTCTTATTATCCACTGCTCTCACAATGAACTTAGTCTTTTGTGCCTGAGCAATGCGAGTAGCAGAAGCTTTTCCTTCAATATGCATACGTGATTTTACACTTCCAATACCCGTAAGATATACAGAAGCACCAGCCTTAGTCTTAATTTGTGCATTTTCTTTCTGGAGTAATATTCCTTCTTTTGGTGATTTTACGTAAACTACCTGTCCAGTAAACTCCGGTTCTTCAATTGAAATTTTTGTCTGTGCAAACATTGTAGATGTAAAAACAAACATCATAAAAGTAATGAGAAAAGATGCTTTTTTCATTAGTTCTTTCATTTTTAAAAGTTAATAATATTATTATATTTTCAAAGTCCAAAGATTTTATAATGTGGACAGAAAAAGAAAACGTGGACTTTTTAACTTCGTCTACGCATCTCTGTGGTATTGGGGATAACCTTTGCTGCAATATACGAGTAAAAGCCCACGTCATATACTGACGTGAGCATCAACTTTTACTCCTTGCAGCATTCTTCTAATTCCCCAATTATCAGAGATGCAAGAATATAAGCTAACGCTTCTTTATCTTATGTTATGTCCTTCTGCTGTGTTTAATGTTTCATAGGCAAAAAGGGTTAAAGGATTGTTATTTATTATAGTTTTCTTAATTCGGAATTATATTGATTATTCACCAGGTTTATTTGTTAATGAAACTGCTGTTTGGTCAAAATCTGCAGTGACATCAATTAACCTTGGATTACGATTCTCTACAATTATGGCTGCATAGAAACCTTGGTCTTCAATTACCGTACTTGCAGAGCGAATAGTAAACCTATCTGGCTGTGCAGACTGCTTGAACCACTTTATGAAAAGACGGTTACGCGCTGCCTCACGATTGTCACTTGTATCGCATATATAAAGCAGCACATTAAGATTCTCACAGAAGAATTCATCAATAATAGCGAAAAGAGTGAAACGCACGTACGGATCTTCTGGCGTGACTGTATCCTCTGCCTTCGCAAAACTGAACTGCCATGTATCACAACCACCGATAGGTTGTTCTTCAAAGAATTTTACTTCATAATGCAGACCATATTGTGTTTCAAACACTAATTGTTTACCTTCTTCCAGAACCTTGTATGGAGCTTTAGCATTTATTTTGTCAAGATTTAACTTATTCATAGCGAAATAGATGTTTTCGCTTGACGTTCTGCCCAGCGTTGCTTAACCTCTTGTTGCCAGTCTTGCTGTCGCTGCTGTGCAGCCAACAACCAAGTTGTTATTTGTTCTCTTGTTCTCTTAACTTTTTTCATTTCTCTTTACTGTCTATCCTCTATTCTCAAACAATCATTTTTCATCATTTCTGATGACTAAACATTTCCGCCTCTGCCCCCGTTGTCACAGGAACAGAGGCGGAATAAGTATTTTTACAACAGCTTAATCGCTAAGCTTTGCCTTGATGAACTCGCGGTTCAGGCGGGCGATGTTGGCGATTGACTCGTTCTTCGGACATACTGCCTCGCAGGCGCGGGTGTTGGTGCAGTTACCGAAGCCAAGCTCATCCATGCGTGCTACCATTGCCTTGGCGCGCTTAGCAGCCTCCGGACGTCCCTGTGGCAGGAGTGCCAGCTGACTTACCTTTGAGCTTACGAAGAGCATTGCAGAACCGTTCTTGCAGGCTGCTACGCAGGCACCGCAACCGATGCAGGTAGCGCAGTCCATTGCCTCGTCGGCGTTCTGCTTTGGTATGAGGATAGCGTTGGCATCCTGTGCCTGTCCGGTACGGATAGAGGTGTAGCCGCCAGCCTGTATGATCTTGTCGAACGCAGAGCGGTCAACCATGCAGTCCTTGATGACTGGAAAACCGGCAGAGCGCCATGGCTCTACGGTGATGACGTCGCCATCGTTGAACCTACGCATGTAGAGCTGACAGGTAGTAGCGCCGCGCTCAGTCTTTCCGTGTGGCGTACCGTTGATATAGAGCGAGCACATACCGCAGATACCCTCGCGGCAGTCGTGGTCAAACACGAAAGGCTCCTTGCCCTCGTTGATGAGCTCCTCATTGAGCATATCGAGCATTTCGAGGAAAGAAGTGTCGTCAGGCACGTTCTTCATCTCGTGTGAATCAAAATGTCCCTTCTCCTTAGGTCCATTCTGCTTCCAGTATTTTATTGTAAAGCTTATTGATTTTGCCATGGTCTTAATTCTTATAGTTACGTGTTTGTACCTTGATTATCTCGTACTCGAGAGGCTCCTTGGTGAGCTCAGGTGCAACGTCGTCGCTGCCCTGGTACTCCCATGCGCCAACGTAGAAGAAGTTCTCATCGTCACGCTTTGCCTCGCCTTCCTCGGTCTGGTGCTCCTCACGGAAGTGTCCGCCGCAAGACTCCTCACGGTGCAGTGCATCGTAAGCCACGAGCTCGCCCATAAGGATGAAGTCGCGCAGGTGTATAGCCTTGTCGAGCTCTACGTTGAGACCTTCCTTTGTGCCAGGCACGAAGACGTTCTCGTCGAACTCCTTACGCAGTTTCTTGAGCATCTTGAGACCTTCCTCAAGGCCTTCCTTGGTACGACCCATGCCCACGTGCTCCCACATGATGTGTCCGAGCTCCTTGTGGATAGAGTCAACAGAGCGCTTACCCTGTATGCCCATGATACGGTCAATCTCAGACTGAACACCCTTCTCAGCCTCATCAAACTCTGGCAGGTCTGTAGAGAGACGTGGCCAGATAGACTGGTCAGCGAGGTAGTTCTGTATGGTGTAAGGCAGTACGAAGTAACCGTCAGCCAGACCCTGCATGAGGGCAGATGCGCCGAGGCGGTTAGCGCCGTGGTCAGAGAAGTTACACTCACCGATGGCGAAGAGGCCAGGGATGGTGGTCTGCAGCTCATAGTCAACCCATACGCCGCCCATGGTGTAGTGGATGGCAGGGAATATCATCATTGGCTTGTAGTACTCTACGCCGTCCTTTACGCATGCCAGTTCGCCTGGGTTAACGTCGGTAATCTCCTCATACATATCGAAGAGGTTGCCGTAGCGCTGACGAATCTCGTCGATGCCGAGGCGCTGAATAGACTCAGAGAAGTCAAGGAACACAGCCAGACCGGTGTTGTTAACGCCGAAGCCCTTGTCGCAGCGCTCCTTAGCGGCACGTGAAGCCACATCACGAGGCACGAGGTTACCGAATGCAGGGTAGCGGCGCTCCAGGTAGTAGTCGCGATCCTCTTCAGGAATCTCCCATCCCTGCTTTGTGCCTGCCTGCAGAGCCTTGGCATCCTCTATGTTCTTTGGTACCCAGATACGGCCGTCGTTACGCAGAGACTCAGACATCAGTGTGAGCTTAGACTGGTTGTTGCCGTGAACAGGGATACATGTAGGGTGAATCTGCACGTATGATGGGTTAGCCATCATGGCACCCTTACGGAATGCCTGAACGGCAGCGGTGCAGTTACATCCCATGGCGTTGGTAGAGAGGAAGTATGTGTTGCCGTATCCGCCGGTAGCGATAACCACTGCGTTTGCAGAGAAGCGCTCCAGCTTACCTGTAACGAGGTTCTTGGCGATGATACCGCGAGCCTTGCCGTCAACGATTACCACGTCTTCCATCTCATAGCGTGTGTAGAGCTTTACCTTGCCTGCCTCTACCTGGCGTGAGAGAGAAGAGTAGGCGCCGAGCAGCAGCTGCTGACCTGTCTGTCCCTTAGCATAGAAGGTACGTGACACCTGTGCACCACCGAATGAACGGTTGGCGAGCATGCCGCCGTACTCACGAGCGAAAGGCACGCCCTGTGCAACGCACTGGTCGATGATGTTGTTGCTGACCTCAGCAAGGCGATATACGTTAGCCTCGCGAGCGCGGTAGTCACCACCCTTTACGGTGTCGTAGAAGAGGCGATATACTGAGTCGCCGTCGTTCTGATAGTTCTTTGCTGCATTGATACCACCCTGTGCGGCGATAGAGTGAGCGCGGCGTGGTGAGTCCTGAATGCAGAAGTTAAGTACGTTGAAGCCCATCTCGCCGAGTGATGCAGCGGCGCTGGCACCAGCCAGACCCGTACCCACGACGATGACGTCGAGCTTCAGTTTGTTCTTTGGGTTAACCAGACGCTGGTGAGCCTTATAGTTGGTCCACTTCTCTGCTACTGGTCCCTCAGGTATGCGTGAATTTAATGTTTTCATAATTAACCGACCCCCCTCCTTGTGCCTCCCCCGAGAGGGGAGGAGAATATATGGCCAGAAGGTTTTTGTGGGGTAATTTCTAAGTTTTTGAAAATCTTTTTGTCTTATAAAATACGTGACTTCCCCCTCCACTTGGGGAGGGGTAGGGGTTGCTTACAGGCTCTGTATGTAGAACCATACCACTACGCTGGCGAAACCTGCGCAGAGCACTGTTACGTAAGCAATGCCGATAACCTTCCAGCGTGTGAACCATACCTTACCGTTCAGGCCCATTGTCTGCAGCATGCTCCAGAAGCCATGTGCCAGGTGGAACCACAGTGCGCAGAGCCACAGGAGGTAGCATACTACGTGTCCGGTGTTAGAGAACACATACTGAATCCAGTAGGCACCGTCGGTGCTGTGAGCAAGGTCGCCGCTGCCTACGAGGTCAACGAGCATCATCTTTGCCCAGAAGTCATACAGGTGCACAGCCAAACCGAGCAATACGATGAGACCGAGCACGAGCATGTTCTGGCTCGCCCACTCTACCTTTGAAGGCTTCTCGGTTACGGCGTAACGCTCAGAACCACGTGCAGCCCTGTTTTTCATCGTCAGGATGAAGGCGTAGATAATGTGAATGACCGCCAATGCTGCGAGAGCCATTGTTGCCACAACTGCATACCAGTTGGCACCGAGCATCTCACAGATCATGTTGTAGCCCTCAGCTGAGAACAATGCCACAACATTCATCGACATGTGGAATGTTAAGAACAGGATAAGTGCCATGCCGGTAACCGCCATGATGACTTTCCTTCCGATTGAAGAATTAAATAACCACATAAGTTTTTTGTTGTTGTTAAGATAATTATTATGTTATTGTATTTTATTTCTGAAACAACAAGATGCATGAGCAACCGGATTATTCTGATCACTCAAAAACATCATTTCTTTTTTATTTATGCCACAAAATTAAATATTTTTTACGAATTGTCAAAGCAAAACACAAAGAATTTGAAATTTTTTCTTTACTTTTGCAACGAATTTTTGACAAATGAATTGTTTTAGCAACTTCACTTTGCATTTTCTTCAGTATTATGAAACTATACTACGACGTTATTGTGGTCGGTGGCGGCCACGCTGGATGTGAGGCGGCTCACGCTGCCGCGATGATGGGTGCCAAGACGTGTCTCGTTACCATGGATATGAACAAGATTGCGCAGATGTCGTGCAATCCTGCCGTTGGCGGCATTGCCAAGGGACAGATAGTGCGCGAGGTGGATGCCCTGGGCGGCGGCATGGGCATAGTGACTGACATGACCGCTATACAGTTCAGGATGCTCAACAAGTCGAAGGGCCCTGCCATGTGGAGCCCGCGTGCACAGTGTGACCGCGGAAAGTTCATCTGGCAGTGGCGCACCATGCTCGACAATACGCCTAACCTCGACATCTGGCAGGACCAGATGGAGGAACTGATCAGTGAAGAGTTAAAAGTGAAGAGTGAAGAATCCCATGCGGTTAACTCTTCAAGTGAAGGTAACTCAAATTCTTCACTCTCCACTCTTCACTCTCCACTCTCCAACCACCGCGTCGCAGGCGTACGCACCATCTGGGGCTGCGAGATATATGCTCCGGCGGTGGTGATAACCGCAGGCACGTTCCTCAACGGACTGATGCACATCGGTCGTAAGATGGTGCCGGGCGGACGTTGCGCCGAACCTGCCGCACTGCATCTTACTGAGAGCATCAATGCCCTCGGAATAACGTCGCAGCGAATGAAGACAGGCACGCCGGTGCGCATAGACAAGCGCTCGGTGCACTTTGAGGATGCCACAATACAGCCGGGCGAGGACGTAAGTTCCATTTTCAGCTACATGGCAGGAAAAGCAGCGGCGACTTCTGACCCTACGGCTTCCCTCGTAAGCAGCGACAGTGTCGCTGCAAAAACAAAGGAAGATGCAAAGGCAACGGCGGCCCCTGCCCTCCCTCAACTGCCCTGCTGGACTTTCGACACCACTCCTGAGTGTCACGAAATACTGAACAGCGGACTGGCGGACTCGCCGCTATATAACGGACAGATACAGTCTATCGGTCCGCGCTACTGCCCGAGCATCGAGACGAAGCTCGTGACATTCCCTGACCGTACCCACCACCCGCTGTTCCTCGAACCTGAGGGCACAGATACTAACGAGATGTACCTTAACGGTTTCTCGTCATCACTGCCGATGGACGTGCAGCTGGAGGCGCTGAAGAAGATTCCTGCACTGCGCGACGTGAAGATATATCGTCCGGGCTATGCCATAGAATATGATTTCTTCGACCCTACCCAGCTTAACCACTCGCTGGAATCGAAACTTTGCAGCGGTCTCTTCTTCGCCGGACAGGTGAACGGCACCACAGGCTACGAGGAGGCTGCCGGACAGGGACTGATGGCTGGCATCAACGCGGCTCTATACGCCGGACACCTCGGAGCAAGCGGTAATATGAGCAATGAATCAAGGGATTTCAATCCATTCATACTGCGCCGCGACGAGGCTTACATCGGCGTGCTTATCGATGATTTGGTTACGAAGGGCGTTGACGAGCCTTACCGCATGTTCACCTCGCGTGCCGAATACCGCATACTGCTCAGGCAGGACAACGCCGACGCGCGACTGACGGAGAAATCGCATAACATCGGTCTTGCCACCACCGAGCGACTCAATGTGTGGAAGGAGAAGGAACAGAGGATTAACGACATCATTGAGTTCTGCCGCAACACAAAGGTGAAACCGGCTCAGATAAACGATGAATTGGAGAAGATTGGCAACACCACACTCAATGGCAGCACGCGTCTGTACGACCTTCTATCACGCCCTGGCATCTCGATGGAATGGCTGATAAACCATGTTCACTACATGAAGAAGGCCATAACCTACTCTACCGAGCGCGACAGGGAAATAGCCGATGCCACCGAGACGCTGATAAAATACAGCGGCTACATAGAGCGCGAGCGCAACGAGGCTGACAAGATGCACCGACTGGAGGACATTCGCATACGCGGACACTTCGACTATAACGACATTCAGAGCCTGTCAACCGAGGCACGACAGAAGCTGACGAGGATTAACCCTGAAACCCTTGCACAGGCTTCACGCATACCAGGCGTCAGTCCGTCAGACATCAACGTGCTGCTGGTCTTGATGGGTAGGTAGTTTTCTCATCACCGAAAAAAACAAAACGGTTGTCACATGGCATAGTAAAAGCTATCACTTCATAATGCGAGGTGATAGCTTTTTCTATTCAATAATAACCATTGCCTTACCCGCAAAAAACAGATATATTCGCGTGTTTAACTAATTTTAACGAACAGAATGGGTGTAAATTAAGGTTTTATATTAACTTTGTACCGAAAAATGTACAAATTACTTACCTAAAGAAACCAATTCTGTTTTCAAGGGCAGACATGTAAACGTAATTTGTTATTAGGTAATAAACGGTATCTACCAACCTCTTGTTTCACTGAATACACGCATTATTATTAATCTATTAAACACTTTAATACAAAAACAATTATGAAAAAAGTATTTATGTTCGTGGTTCTTGCTGCCATGACTTTGATTGCAAGTGCCCAGAATGACGGTCTTAAGACCTTTGACGGCAAAATGTTCAGTTGTCTGTATCCTGCCGAATACGCTGCAGAGGAGCAGTGGACGGACGATGTATTCAATGCATACGTTGAGGGCACTCCATGCCATTTCAACGCAGGAGTCAGCGCTGATGTGGAGTTTTCAGACGCAGACATCAAGAACTGGGGCGAAGGTACTGCAAGGGACCAGAAAGAGTTTATGAAAGGCTGGAAGGTTGAGCCATGTGTTGTTAAGGGCAAGGCCGTCTATGTCATCTCTGAAGGTAAAGAGGACAACGTGCCATCTGTCCAGGTGCAGTATCTGGTTAACACACCAAGCAAGCACATCTTCAGCGGACGCTTTTTATTCCTTAAGAAAGACGAGGCAAAGTATAGGCCTCTCATAGAAAAGATACTCGCTTCGTTCAAGGCTAAGTAACAATATACAAAAATAAAAACAATTATGAAAAAGATATTGTTAGCCATCATAATGGCTTGCTTCACGCTGACAATGGCGGCGCAGCCACAGATTAAGGTGAATTATCAGGGTGCGAAGCCCACTATCATGGACTTTGCATGGGCACTGGTCAACTACACTCCACCGGAGGGAGATGAGATGGAAAACGGAGCCATAGCCCAACTGCAAAACGCACTTCATAGATACCGCCAGGGCAAGGCACAGCCTGCCGACGAAAGGCTCGTAGTAGATGTAAAGAACGGCTATATATGCCATGAGATTATGGAGGACAGCTATGTGATTAAGTCCGAGATGTGCTACTGGAACATTGAGGACGGCAAGCACAAGCTCTTTGCCTACAACGTGCAAACTACCAATGACGGCATCAGCGAGCCGGGAGAGTTTGACGGCCTCTGCCTCTATGACTATACCAACGCCACAAAGAAGATGACGCCATACTTCGGCGACCTGTACCTGAACCTCTATGATGCTGGCGAGGGCAACTATAACACCTTCGAACTGCCTCGCACGGGCAAGGACATCATCATCACCACATGGTATGAGGTAGGTCAGCGCAAGAAAACGGCAAAGTGGAACGGACTCTATTTCTCTGTTCCCCAGCCATAACAAATTTTATTTTCAGAAGGAGTTAAGGAGTTAAGAATTCAGGAGTTAAGGAGTCAATTCATTACGTTCATTCGTTATAAGACCTTAATTCATTTGTCTTAACTCCTTAATTTCTTGACTTCTGAGAAGGTATCAACTGATACCAGAAATAGGGCATCGTAAAAGCTATCACTTTACCTTGTAAAAGCTATCATATTACACAGTAAAAGCTATCATATTACAACCTAATATGATAGCTTTTACAATTTATTGATTATCTTGTGGTTAGAAGGGGTAAAAACGGCCTCCTCCTACCCTTTTGGGATTACTTCTCCCTTATAGAGCTTACAATCTTGTCGAGATATGAAACATCTGGTTGTTTCGGGAATATTGCAGTGAAAAACTAAGATAACTACTCTATTCCTGCTCGACGCAGCTTGTCTTTCAGGCGGGCGACCTCTGCACGAAGATACTCTATCTCCTTACGCTGCTGAGATATCAGCTCTTTCTGACTGCCGCGCTGTTCAAGGCGTGCCGCCGTCATACGCTCACGGATGCCACCCTCTGTAGTAAACTCACGGTCTTTCTTCTCAATGTATTTTGTCAACGCTGAGTCCACCTGATGACACAGACAGACAGCCATATTCGCCAGTTCCTCGTCATTCATCTTCGGTAACAACAGACTGTAATCTGCATACATACTATGATGCCTACAGAAGTCATGAAGCTGCTCAAACCGTGGATTATTGCCGTGCCACTCTGCCAGATGATGGCGCTTCAAATAGTCCAGATAATCCTCAAGCAGTTCCTTGTTACTGCCACGCGCAATGCCTAAAAGCTTAAGTTCCGTCTCTGCAGATGTTTGTCCGTCACTGCTGCCCTCAGCAATATTCTGCTTAGTGCTGCGTGCCGCCTGCACCATCTGGTCAACGGTGCGGTCACCATATTTCGGAAGATAACGACTACAGAACTCACGCGTAAGTTGATACAGCACATCGCTACGCTGATAAAACCGTAACTCCGTATAGACTACGGGTTTACGCAAAGCACTCGTCACACCGTCGGAATAATGCCTCACCACAGGCTGCCGACGACCGGAATAACCGGAATTTCCAGAATAACCGGATTGTCCGGATTGTCTGGGCTGTCCGGAATATCCGGAGTTTCCGGAACCTCCGGGACTTCCGGGATTGTTAATATTAGAATCGTTGATCATTTTCATTCTATTGTTTTACTATTATTCTCCATACTCTACTTTTCCCAAAAAGCAACGGCGACATTACTTTTTGGGTTCTGCGACATGTGCGAAGCTAATGGGTGGAGCCATCAGATATCAGTCAGAAGCAGCATTGAAATCGCAGATAATCCTCAGCGAGCGCTTCGCCTTGTAGTTCTCGTCAAATGGCAACGGATGGTTGTTCACACCCAACCATGAGTCTTTGTCGCTCAAGTTCCAGAACGTCACGTTGTCTATCACATCCTTATGTCTGCGCAGCACCTTGAAGATACGTGCATACTGGTCTTCCTGCAGCGTCTGCATGTAATCTGCCTGCGGCTTTGCCTCACCATGCGAGAATGTCAGTTGACCGCCGCTCTCGGTATTGGTGCGCAGGTCGAGTTCGGTGATGTGTATGTGACTTACTATCTCTGAGAAACGGGTGATGGCTTTATCGAGCAGTTCTTCGTCAGGGAAATAGATGTTATAGTGCCCTTGCATACCGATTCCATCGATAGGAACGCCGGCTTCTTTCATCTTCTTCACCATCTCATATATTCGCTCTCGCTTGCCTGGATCTACGGTGCTGTAGTCGTTATAGAACAGCAATGCATCGGGGTCTGCCTCACGTGCAAACTCAAATGCCTTGGCTATGAACTCTTCACCGCAGAGCTGGTAGTGGCGGCTCTGACGATAAGGGTTAGGTTCCTGTCCATTTCTGGGATTGCCGCCGTCGGCTATGGCTTCGTTTACCACATCCCACGCATACACCACGTCCTTGTAACGGTTTACTACGGTATGGATATGTTCGCGCAGTCGCTCATAGAACACTTCCTTCTTTACCGGCCTACCCTTCTTATCTACAAACATCCAGTCAGCAAACTGTGAATGCCAGCACAAGCAATGACCGCGCATCTTTATGCCGTTCTCACGACAGAAGTTGGCTATTCTATCTGCCCTTTCAAAGTTCCATACGCCTTCTTTCGGATGTATCATGCCCGGTTTCCAGTCGTTCTCGGCAGTCACGCTGTTATATTGTTTCTTGATGATGGCCATCTGCGCC
>Ga0247608_10003393_pt1 | contig 18617 bp, 11 predicted proteins | sample 176DNAGHGlowgp2_FD_193490 | JGI IMG/M metagenome (GOLD analysis project Ga0247608, IMG submission 193490) | Sheep rumen microbial communities from Palmerston North, Manawatu-Wanganui, New Zealand - 1766 DNA GHGlow gp2 | ecosystem: Host-associated > Mammals > Digestive system > Stomach > Rumen ... | reverse complement strand
CTCCTGTTCTGGCTGATTTTTGACTGACGGAGGCCGTATGAGACTTGGACTGTGTGCTGTTATGGGGGTGTTGCTGGGTGCGGGGCTATGCCTTGCGAAGGGTGGCGATGCGCCTGCGGGCCAGTTCCAGTTGGGGGCTACGCTGCAGCCGCTCGCGACAATTCCCATGAAGTCTGCGGAAATATCGGCGTACATGCCCGAAAAGAAGAAGTTGTTTGTCGTGGGTGGCGATAACCTGCTCGAAATTGTCGACCTTTCCGACGTGGCGAAGCCGAGGGTCGTAAGGACAGTTTCGCTGGGGGGCGATGCCTCGAGCGTGACTGTGAACGGGAACCTTTTCGCAGTGAGCCTGCTGAACGCACCTGAATGGAAAAAGGGCCATGTGCAGGTGATGCGCTATACCGACAGCCTCGAGGTTCTCGGGTTCTTCGAGGTTTGCCACCAGCCCGACATGCTCACGTTTACGCCCGATGGCTCGGCACTCCTGGTTGCCTGCGAGGGCTCTCCCGACATGAATTTCCACGAAGATCCCGAGGGCGGTGTCGCGATTGTAACCGCCCCGAAGAGTGGTCCGTGGTCACGCCTCGAGATTGCGGTTGCGGGCTTTGACGGGCTCGATACCGCATCGCTGATGGCGCAGGGGGTCCGCAGGACCGGAGCACAGGGGTTCGTGAAGTCGCTCGAGCCCGAGTACATCACCGTTTCGCCGGATTCCAAGACGGCGTGGGTGAGCCTGCAAGAGAACAATGCTATAGCGGTCGTGGACATTGCCGCAAAGAAAATCACGAACGTGTACCCGCTCGGGTTTGTCGACCATTCCGTTCCCGGGTTCGGGCTCGACGCCAAGAAGAATTCGAAAGTTGAAATTGCGAACTACCCGTTACGTGGACTGCGCCAACCCGATGGCATTTCTTCGTTTGTTGTAAACGGCAGGCCTTTTGTGGTTACGGCGAACGAGGGCGCTCCCGTGAACGATTACAAGGCCTGGACCGATGTGACGAGCCTCGTGATGCTTTCGCAGCAGGGGCGTTTGGACCCGAAGGTGTTTACTCCGGAGCTGGTCAGGGATTTGGGCGGGATTTCCGTGAGCAACCTGGAACGTTGCGATGCCGTGCCCGATATGGCGCCCGGTGGCCGTTGCCCGTACGCATACACGTTCGGTTCCCGCAGCGTGAGCATCTTCGACGGTGCGACAGGCGCGCTTGTCTGGGATAGCGGCGATATGCTCGAACGCATGATTGCGAAGGTCGCTCCCGATTACTTTAACTGGAATGCGAAAAAGAACAAGGTCAAGATGGATTCCCGCAGCGAAGACAAGGGCTGCGAACCCGAAAATGTGACCGTGGGCGAGGTCGCGGGTAAACGATATGCCTTCGTGGGGCTTGAACGCACGAGCGGTATTGCCGTATTCGACATTACCGATTTCGGCAAGACAAGCAACCCCTCGCCAAGGCTTGTTGACTATTACCTTGACCCGAGCGACCGTGGCCCCGAAGGCGTGCTGTTTATCCCCGCCGAAAAGAGCCCGAACGGCACAGCACTTCTCGTTGTCGGCTACGAATACAGCAAGACGCTCACGATTTATACCGTGAAATAAGCGAATTTGTCATAAATATCGCCTTTTTACTACATTTGTATGTAAAATATAAGTTCGCATCTTTATGAGGACTGTTCTATGAAGTGTTTAACCCGAATTGCAATCCCTGCGGCATTCCTTCTTGCGGCGTGCGGTGACGACATCACTGAAATCAACGCGAACGTTGGCGCGGTTAAGTCCAGTGACGACCTGCCGGCTTGTACCGAAGACATTGCCGGGCAGACGGCATACATCAAGGAGACTCACGAGTTCCTGGGCTGCGACGGCAAGGAATGGCAGACGCTGAGCGCCAACACGGTGAACGTGGGCGACAACGTGTGTACCTCCACGAGCCTCAGCGACGGCTCGGGCTTCGAGATTTTCTGTAACGGGGAATCCATCGGTACGGTCAAGAATGGCAAGGACGGTGAAAAGGGAGACAAAGGTGATACCGGTGACAAGGGCGCGGATGGCGCTCCGGGTACCAACGGCACAAATGGCAAGGACGGCGCCGGCTGTAAGATTCAGGAATCTACCGAGCTTACGGCGACTATCGCCTGCGGCTCCGAGACCTTCACGATGGACTTGACTGGCTATGTAGACGTGCCCGAAGAATGCGACGCCACTGATGATGCCTGCACAGTGCCCTCGGGTGATGTGGAACTCAGCGGCGTGAGCCAGAAGGGCCCGTTTGTGAGCGGTACGGACGTTACTGCTTATGAATTGGAAAACGGCAAGTCGCTCAAGCAGACGGGTAAGACATTCGGCGGCAAGATCGAGAATAAGGACGGCTCCTTCAACATCAGGACTGTAAAGCTCAGGAGTACGTACACATACCTTGTTGCCGACGGTTTCTACCGCAACGAGGTGACGGGCAAGAACAGTGCGGCTACGATCAAGCTACGTGCTCTCACAAATCTGGACGGCCGTAGCGTGGCGAACATTAACCTGGTGACCCATCTGGAATACGACCGCGTGCAGCGCCTCGTCACCAAGGAGAACAAGTCCGTGATCGTGGCGAAGCGTGCCGCTGAAAAGTCGCTCTTCAAAGCGTTCGGTATCGACAATTCTAATTTCCGTGGCTTCGCCGAAGACTACAATATCCTCCAGGAAGGCGACAGTAATGCTGCGCTCCTCGCGGTCTCCGTTCTCCTCCAAGGCGATCGCAACGAGTCTGAACTCACGGCACTCCTGGCTGCATTGAGTGTTGACCTCGGCGACAACGGCGAATGGGACGATTCCCTGCGCCGAGCTCAGGTTGCCGACTGGGCGATGAAGGCGGACATCGAAGGCAGACTTGCCACCGTCCGTGCGAATATCGAGGGCTGGAAACTCGTCGACAGCAAGGCCCCTGCATTCGAACAGCACGTGACGAACTTCTGGATGCAGGAACTCGGCGTGGATAAGTGCGACTCCAGTAACGCAGGTGCGCTCTTCGCAACGAAGAACAAGAAATCCGCCTACTACGCAGCGAACGATTCCACATATACCGACGGCGACAGCAGCCTGGTGCGTTTGATTTGCGCGGCTTCCGGCGATTCGTTCGCATGGCGCTTCGCAACTGACATCGAGAAGGATGTCGCCGCATTTACCGCTGCGGATGATGGTGCTGTAAAACGAGGCTCCGTCGATACGACGAACGTCTACGTGAAGGAAAATGGCGCTTGGCGCCGCGGCACCGAACTGGATGCCTCCCTTGACGCCGCCTGCGTTGCTGATAACAAGGGCATGACCGACAGCCTTATAGTAGAGCGCGAGCCTGTGTGGTACATCTGCGACAAAAACGATGACGCGTCCGATTCCTTTGCTTGGCGCAAGGCTACTACCGCCGAGGCCGACACTGCACTCTTCGGCACCCCCGGCGAGGGCGATGCGATTGTAAAGCTTGGAAACGTGAACAAGTCGCTCGTATATGTGTTTGAAGATGTTGACGGAAACGGTAATGCCAAGTGGCGCTACGGCACGGTCTTGGACCTTGACAGCGATTTGGGCCCTTGCACGTCGGATAAGGTTGACGGTGTTGTCAGATCTTCTAAAAATATGTGGTTCAAGTGTGTCAATGACGGGAACACGCTCGTAGAAGGCGAGCCTGTGCCTACGGAATGGCGCGAGGCGACTAACTACGAAAAGGATACATATGGCCTTGAAGGAACGCTAGGCGATTACCAGCAAGGCAATGTAAATAAGAATCTGTACTATGTGAAGGAAAATGGTTATTGGAGACCTGCGACGGATTTGGAAAGGACTGAACTTGGTGCGTGCACCGAAGCCCAAAATGATGCTGTCAAAAAAATTACTGTTGGGGCTGGTGAAAGCTGGTACAAGTGCTCGAACGATATCAGCACCGTTATCGATACGTTCCGTGTGGCTTTCTCTTGGCGTTCGGCGACCGACATAGAGAAGGATACTGTCGGCTGGGCGGCCATCGGAGGGTGGAAGAAGGGTGACGTCCGCAACGGAAAGGTGAATACGGAACAGCCCTACGTATTCCAGGATGGCGCCTGGCGCGTGGGAACGGCCTTGGATAGCCTGCTAAAGCAGGGCTGTGTAGTAGAAGGGGATACATCGAAAAACAAGGTTAACAAGCTGTATTACGTATGTACTTTCGAGAACATTGCCGGAATGTTTGTCAACCGCAAGTGGGTGGTTGCTCCGGATATCTACAATACGACCAAGGATCTTCGTAGCGAGTGTAGAGAATTAGGTGCGTACGGCTTTGGTAATATAGTGAAAGGTCTGGATGTAAGCACCGGATATAGCTATGTGTGCGAAAACGGCAAGTTCAGGCTGGTAACAAGTACGGAATTGATGTATGACAGGGTCTGTGTGGGTTACCTCCAGGGGCTGACATTTAAAGTGAATGACTCATTCCGTAAGTGCTCTAATAATAAATGGTATTCTGTTTACAATAAGGATACCACCGGGATAATGAGGGACAAGGCTGGACGTGAATACAAGACAGTTGTAATTGGAGCGCAGCAATGGATGAAGGAAAACATGGATTATGTAACGGATGGCAGTTCTTGCTATATTGAGACTTATAGTAATTACTGTAACAAGGGTCGTGGTCATTTGTATGTCTGGGAAACGGCTATGACTGTATGCCCTATTGGCTGGCATTTGCCGAGCAGTAGCGAGTGGAGTGAATTGTTTGCTGCTGTAGGAGGAAATGATGTTGCTGGGAAGGTTCTAAAGGCCAAGAGTGATTGGATTAATTTGTATGGTTCCGACGGAAACGGAACCGATGTGTACAACTTTACGGTACTCCCTGGTGGTTACTGGAAACCCGACGGAACCCACTATATTGACGGTAGCGATGGAGCTTTCTTCTGGACTTCTACAGAGAAGTACACTGGTGATAAAGCATATTATGTAGGATTTGGCCTTGCCTCAAGTGTAAGTCAGGGAGATTATCCTGAGGGCTATGCCATGTCCGTCCGCTGCATCCAGAACAACTAGCACTTAGTAACAAAAAAGACGCCGGGCATCGCTCGGCGTTTTTTACTACATTTGTATGTAAAATGAAAGTTAGCATCCTTATGAGGACTATTCTATGAAGTGTTTAACCCGAATTGCAATCCCTGCGGCTTTCCTTCTCGCGGCGTGCGGTGACGACATCACCGAGCAGATAAACGCGAACGTTGGTGCGGTGGAAACGAGCAAGGATTTGCCCGAGTGCACCAAGGAAATTGCGGGGCAAACCGCATTTATCTCCGAAACACACGAGTTCCTGGGCTGCGACGGCAAGGAATGGCTATCACTGAGTGCAAGCACTGTGAGCGTGGGTGACAACGTATGTATGTCGAAGAGCCTCAGCGACGACTCAGGCTTCGAGATTTTCTGTAACGGGGAATCCATCGGTACGGTGCGTAACGGAAAAGACGGCGCCGATGGCGCACCTGGTGCAAAGGGCGATACCGGCGAGAAAGGTGACAAGGGCGATAACGGCACGAATGGTACTAATGGCACCAACGGCACAAATGGAACAAATGGCAAGGACGGCGTCGGCTGTAAGATTCAGGAATCTACGGCGCTTACTGCCACAATCGCCTGCGGTTCGGAAACCTTCACGATGGACCTTACGGGTTCCGCAAGTGTCTCTGAAGAATGTGACCCGGATGATGAAGCGTGCACTCCCATGGACGACGTGGAACTCAGCGGCGTTTCGCAGAAAGGACCGTTCGTTAGCGGTACCGACGTCACGGCTTATGAATTGGAAAATGGTAAGTCCCTCAAGCAGACGGGTAAGACATTCGGCGGCAAGATTGAGAATAAGGATGGCTCCTTCAACATCAGGACTGTAAAGCTCAGGAGTACCTACACGTACCTTGTTGCCGATGGTTTCTACCGCAACGAGGTGACGGGCAAGAACAGTGCGTCAACCATCAAACTTCGTGCCCTCACGAACCTGGACGGCCGAAGCACGGCGAACATCAACCTGGTGACCCATTTGGAATACGACCGCGTGCAGCGCCTTGTTACCAAGGGGAATAAGTCTGTGTTTGAAGCGAAACGCGATGCAGAAACTTCCCTCTTTGCAGCGTTTTGCATAGACAATTCTGGCTTCGACGACTATGCCGAAGACCTCAATATCCTTGAGGAAGGTGACGGCAACGCCGCACTGCTTGCTATTTCTGCGATGCTCCAGGGCGATCGCAACGAGTCCGAACTTACCGCCCTACTTGCAGCATTGAGTGTGGACCTGGGCGACAATGGCGTGTGGGACGATTCCCTGCGCCGCGCTCAGATTGCCGACTGGGCGATGAAGGCTGACCTTGATGGCCGTCTAGCCACTATCCGTGCGAATATCGAGGGCTGGAAACTCGCCGATAGCAAGGCCCCCGCATTCGAAGGCCATGTAACCAATTTCTGGATGAAGGAACTGGATGTTCCCGCCTGTACAAAGGGTAACGAAGGCGCTATCTTCGCCACGAAGAACGCGTACTCCGCCTACTATGCAGCGAACGACTCTGCATATACCGAAGGCGACAGCAGCCTGGCGCGCCTGATTTGTGACGCTTCTGGTGCATGGCGATTCGCAACCGACCTCGAGAAGGACGTTGCCGCCTTTAACGCCGCGGATGAAGACACTGTAAAGCACGGTTCCATCGACACGACGAACGTCTACGTGAAGGAGAACGGCAGCTGGCGCCGCGGCACCGAACTCGATGCAAGAATCAAGGCCTGCGTATTCGCCAATAGGGGCGAAACCGATAGCGTAATCGTGAAGCACGATACGACGTGGTACATCTGCGATGATAGTGATGACGCTTTGGTGCCCACTGCTTGGCGCAAGGCGACTACCGCCGAGGCCGACACGGCGCTCTTCGGCACCCCCGATGGGGAAGTTGCAAAAATCGGCAATGTGAACGAATCCCATGTTTACGTTTATGAAGATACTTCGGGAAAGGGCGGTTATGCATGGCGCCGCGGAACGAATCTGGATATGTTGGATAGCCTGGGTCCCTGCACAAAAAATAACTTGAACAAGACTAGGAGTGTTACGGTTGGCAAAACCCAAGTCTGGTACACTTGCGCCTCTGACCAAGTTGTTTTAATGAATAATAAACTGTTACCCTGTGCTTGGCGCGAGGCGACCGATATAGAGAAGGATGTCACGAAGTTACCCAAGAATCCTGATGAAGCGACTGTTCGCAGGGGACCGCTGAATCCGAACATGTACTATGTATACCAGGATAAAGGTTGGCGTTACGGAACAGCCTTGGATAGCCTGCTAGGGAAGGCTTGTATTACAGATGGTGATTATTCTACGCCTGCCAAGTACGATGGCTTGTATTATGTGTGTACGAACCAGGTTGCGTCGGATACCGTGCGCAAGTGGGTCGTTGCTTCTGATATATTCAATGATACTTGGGAAATGCAGGGTGAATGTAAGGAATTTGGTGAATATGGCTATGGTAATATTCTTATCGGTCGAGTGAATACACAAAATAAGTATGTGTGTGAAGATGGATTGTTTAGGCCGGCAAATAGTGGCGAAATTGATTTTGGCCGAGTTTGTGTTGGCTATATTGAAAATAGTATTTATAAAGTAAAAGGGAGTTTCAAAAAATGTGTTAATTCGGAATGGAAATCGTTTGATCCGCAGTATGTAACGGGGGTGCTTAAGGATACTGATGGACATAGCTATAAGACTGTAGCAATAGGGAACCAACTTTGGATGGCGGAAAATATGAATCGCGTAACAGATGGTAGTTATTGCTATGAGGAAAATGCTGCAAACTGCGATATATATGGTCGCCTTTATACACATGGTGCAGCAAGTCAAGTTTGCCCCAAAGGATGGCATTTGCCAGATCAAACAGAATTTAGTACGCTGGTTAGTTCAGTAGGCGGTTCCGACTATGCTGGATATTTACTGAAGTCGACGACACGTTGGGTTGAAGAAAGAATGAGTGGGAATGGCTCAGATCGTTATTCTTTCAGGGCTTTGCCTGCAGGTCAAAGAAAGAATGACGGAAGTTATGCTAAAGTAAATTACGATACATGGTTTTGGTCTACAACGACTTCTTCTGCACTTAGTTATTATGCATTGCACTTTATGAATATTGCTGATGACGGATATGTTTCTGCGGTTGGAGATGAAACGGCTAACTCCGTCCGCTGCATCCAGGACAACTAGCGCGTAGCGCCCTGTGCGCACCTAGGATATCTGAAAAACTGAAGCCTCCCTCGGGAGGCTTTTTTGCAAAAAAAGATCCCCGCCTTCGCGGGGATGACAACGTTGGGCTTTTTCGGTGCAGCTCGTTACCCCAGCAGTTCTTCCTTGCTGATGGCCTTGAAGTTCGTGGCCTTCAGGGCTTCGATAGCCTTATCCACGTCCTGGAAGCGGAGAATCATGATGTTAGAGCCGTTCAGGGTGGAGGGGTAGGCGTACATGTAGTCGATCTGCTGGCTGCCTACCGCAGTGGAGAGCAGTTCGGCGAGGCCACCGATGGCGGCGTTCACGGGGCAGGCGACCACGTCGGTGATGGTGGCGCTGAGGCCTGCCTTGGCGAGCACGTCTACGGCCTTTTCCGGGTCACTCACGATAAGGCGGATGAGCCCGAACTCGCCGGAGTCGGCAAGCGTGAGCGAAAGGAGGTTCACGCCGGCGTCGGCAAGGGACTTGCACACCGCCTGGAGACGGCCCGGGCGGTTTGACACGAATACAGAAACCTGAGGAATCTTCATTTTTATACTCCTATTTTAAAACTTTTAGTTAGGAATAAAGAGTGTGATGTGAAATGTGAGATGTTAAATGATTCATTTTTCATTCCACATTACACATTCTACATTCCACATTGCGCCATCGGCGCTACATCTTCTTCCTGTTATCAACTACACGCTTCGCCTTGCCTTCGCTACGCGGCAGCGAATCGGGTTCGCACAGCGTGACGATGACGGAAATGCCGAGAATCTGTTCGATGGAGTGCTTGAACTTCTTGTTCAGCTGTTCCATGTCGCTCATGGAGTCGCTCACCATGTCACGGGAGACTTCCACCTTGACCTCGAGCGTGTCCATGTTGTTCTTGGTGTCGAGCACAATCTGGTAGTGCGGCAGTGCCTTTTCTGCACGGAGGAGGGCCGTCTCGATCTGGCTCGGGAACACGTTCACGCCGCGCATGATAATCATGTCGTCGCTGCGGCGGCCAATGCGGCGGATGCGGCGGATGGTACGGCCGCACTTGCACTTGGTCTTCTCGATGGCGGTGATGTCGCGGGTGCGGTAGCGGATGATGGGCATGGCCTTCTTGCTGAGCGTAGAAAGCACGAGTTCGCCCTCTTCGCCGTCCGGCAGCGGTTCAAGCGTTTCGGGGTCGACGATTTCGGGGTAGAAGTGGTCTTCGAAAATGTGGATGCCGTCGCGGCACTCGCATTCGCAGCCCACGCCCGGGCCCACGATTTCGGAAAGGCCGTAGATGTCGTATGCCTTGATGCCGGTCTTTTCTTCGATGTAGTCGCGCATGCCGTCGCTCCACGGTTCAGCACCGAAGATGCCGCGCTTGACCTTCAGGTCGCGGATGTCGACACCCATCTTTTCGGCGACGTCGATGATGCGGACAAAGTAACTCGGGGTTCCGCCCACCGCAGTGACGCCGAAATCCTTCATGAGCATCACCTGGCGTTCGGTATTGCCGCCGCTGATGGGGATGACGGTCGCACCGAGGGCTTCGAAACCGCCGTGGATGCCGAGACCGCCGGTAAACAGGCCGTAGCCGAAGAAGTTCTGCACAATGTCGGTGCTGCGGAAGCCGCAGGCGAGGAGGCCGCGCTTCACGACCTGGGCCCACACGTCCATGTCTTCCTTGGTGTAGCCGACCACGATGGGCTTACCCGTGGTGCCCGAACTTGCGTGCAGGCGCACGACTTCGCTCAGGTCTACGGCGAACAGGCCATATGGGTAGGTGTCGCGCAAGTCCTTCTTCATGGTGAAGGGGAGCTTGGCCACGTCCTTGAGGGTCTTGATATCTTCGGGCTTTAATCCCTTCTCGTCCATGCGTTCACGGAAGAGCGGAACCTTCTCGTAGGCAAGTTTCACGGTGGCGCGCATACGCTGCAGCTGCAGGTCGCGGAGTTTTTCTTCGGGCATAAAATCCAGCGCCATTTCGGGCAGGACCTTGTTTTCTTCGTCATTCCAGGCGGTTGAACGCATATAATCCTCAATAAAGAGTGGTTTAAATTTTTACGGAAAGTAATTTAGTCTTTTTATGGCTGAGAAAAAGAAAAATTTTTGAAAATGTTTTCTGTGACGCCGCTTTTCTTGCGCTTGGCACCGCTTTCTTTACATTACGTGAAAAGTTGACGAACAAAGTGCGTCTTTCGGCAAATCCGGTTGGGCAGAGAGTTTCAATTTTTGTATTTTTGTGCGGTATTTTAAGTTTTTTTGAATCTATAGGTAGGTTTATTCTGCGTACCCGTCTGTTTATATTGATTCTGTGTATTGTTGGTCTTGTGCAGGCCCAGCTGTTGGACATGTCCCAGATGCCTGTGGACTATATGGCCGAAAACAAGGTGAGGAAGGTCAAGGTCGAAGGTAACGTGAACATGGACCAGCGTGCGGTGTTGAGTCGAATCGGCATCCGCGACGGCCAGACTTTTTCGCCCACGATCCTTTCTGACAAGGTCCAGGAGGCGGTGTCCGCCCTCTACAAGTCGGGCCTCTTCGACGACGTTTCTGCATGGGTCGACTACATCGACAACAGCACCGAGGTGGACCTCATATTCAAGATTAAGGAACTGCCCGCCCTCGATACGGCGGTGCTGGACGGTAACGACGAGATTTCCGAGGACGACTTGCGCCTCAAGATGCGCCTGATTCCGGGCCAGGTGTACAGCAAGAGCCAGCTGGAACGTGACCGCCAGGCGATGATCGACTACTACCATTCCGAAGGCTTCTTGCTTGCCGAGGTGGGCTACCGCGAGACTCCCGTAGACGACAACAAGAACATGGTGACCTTCATTATCCGCGAGGGCGAGAAGGTGAAGGTGCGCGATATCAAGATTACGGGTAACGACAACGTGCCCGCGATAGACATTACCGACCACATGCTCACGAAGGTGGACCAGTGGTACGGTGGTGGCGAGTTCAAGGAGACTGTATTTGAGGCCGACCGCGACACGGTGTTGAACGCCATCCGCCACTTTGGCTACCTGGATGCGGAACTGACCGAATACCGTGCCGAATACCTGCCGGATTCCAGCTGCCTGTTCTACCTGGGACGCATGGTGCCGGTGGGCGAACGTCTGCAGCCGCTCTACGACCAGTTGAACCGCGCGATGGGCGACCCGGCGACTGCCATGTACAAGATGGCGGGCAAGCCCACGATGCAGGTCTCGCACTTCTTCCGTGCCTCCAAGGAAATGTCGCACCACGGGTACGTGACCCGTCCGCTCCCCCAGGTCAAGGAAGAGGAAGACGCCCTCAAGCTCATAAACGACATTATCCGCTACGAGGATTCCCGCAAGGAATGGCTCAAGATTGTGGAAGGCCGCAAGTTCAACAACCCGAAAATCGATTCGCTCAAGAAAATCAAGAAACTCTCGGAATACGAGGAAAAGTTGCTCGTGCGCTACATGATAGAGGACATGTTCCCGCTGTTGAACAAGTACGACAACATCCACACTTCGAGCGATATATGCATCCATATCGGCATGGTGGAAGGCCGCCGTTACTACATGGGCAACGTGCACTTCTCGGGGAACGAAGTCCTGAACGACAAGGTGCTCGGGTATGCGTTCCGCCTGGATAGCGGTGCGGTGTTCGACCAGTACCTCTACGATGCCTCCAGGAAGGCTCTGCTTGAAGTTTACCGCGAAGATGGCTACCTGTTTGCTCAGTTCGACGAGGAACGCACGTTCGTGAACGATTCCGTGGTGAATCTCACGTACCGCATGCGCGAAGGCCTGCCCGCGAGCATCCACAAGGTTTATATCCACGGCAACACGAAGACCAACGAGAAGGTTATCCGCCGCGAGGTGCGCCTGTACCCGGGCGATACGTACCGCCAGTCCCTGCTGGAACGCAGCTTCCGCGAAATCATGCAGCTCAACTACTTCGACATGGTCGTGCCCGATATCAAGATTTACGGCGAGCAGGAAGTGGACCTCGACTTCACCGTGCAGGAGAAGGAAGCGGGTACCGGCCAGTTCAGCCTGGGTGTATCGTACAGCGAGAGCGACGGCCTTGTGGGTACGGCGAGCATCTCTATCCCGAACTGCTGTATGGGTGACGGCCAGGCCGCAAGCCTGAGCGTGGAATACGGTGCCGACAAGAAGAGCGCCTCCATCAGCTTCCAGGAACCCTGGCTGCTCGACAAGCCGATTACGCTCGGTGCAAGCCTCAGCTACTCCTGGTGGAACATGGAAGATTACGGCGACCCGAACATTACCCGCTACGGCGGTTCCGTGTACCTGGGCAAGCGCCTCAAGTGGCCCGACGACTACTTCTACGGCCAGGTCGGCTACAGCTGGCTCATGAACAAGCAGGGCCCCAACATCGACGGCAGCTACGTGGTTTACACCGGTATCGAATCTGCCATCAACTTCCGACTGGTGCGCGACGACAAGAACCTGCCGCAGTTCCCGACGGAAGGTTCCCGCTACCAGCTTGATATCCAGGTGGCAGATGGCGCGCTGTTCAGCGACTTCGAGTTCATCAAGACGGAACTCACCATCAAGTGGTGGTTCCCGCTGTTCCGCGACCGCCTCGCGATTGCGCTTACCAACGAGTACGGTGTTATGTTCGGCGACCAGCTGCAGTACCGCACGCTGTTCACGATGGGTGGTGTGATGGGCTACGAGGGCAACATGCGCGGTTACAGCTCGGGCTCTATCGGCTACCGCCGCCTGGGCCGCAGCTACCAGTACACGGGTGCAGAACTCCAGCTCGGCATTGTGCCGCAGGTGTTCTACCTGTTGCCGTTCTTCTTCGACGCGGGTAACGTGTTCGGTGAACGCTATGACCCCAAGACGAAGGTCGCAAAGCCGAGCAGGAACCCGCTCAGCGAATGGGACCCGACGAGCCTCAAGAAGGATATCGGTTTCGGGTTCCGCGTGGTGGTGCCGATGCTCGGTATTATCGGGTTTGACTTCGCCTGGCCGCTCGATGTGGGCGAAACCTATACGGGCTTGCAGCGCAGCAAGGTGGGCGACATGGAATTCAACTTTGTCATCGGTCAGGGATTCTAAGGAATCGGGAGGCTCTATGATTCGCAAGGTTCTAATCGCTTTGATGATGGTTTTCGCGTGCGCGAGTTTCGCCGAAGACGGCCTGCGCATCGCTCACGTGGATTCCAAGCTCATCTTCGACGGCTACAAGGGCACGAAGAAGGCACAGGAAGAATACGACCGCCAGGTGGCCAAGTGGGAACAGCAGGCGAACCTCTTGCAGAAGGAACTTTCCGCCATCAAGGAAAAACTCGACAAGCAGTTGCTGATGCTCAGCGACGAAAAGAAGCGCGAACTCGAGGCGGAATACAACAAGAAGGATATCGAGCTCAAGACGTTTATCGACCGCGTGTATGGCCGTAAGGGCGAGCTTGTGACCCAGAACGAGAAAGTGAGCGCGCCCATTATCCAGCTTATCCGCAAGGCGGTGAACGAGATTGCCTTGCAGGAAGGCTACGATATGGTCGTGGACCGCGCGACGGGTGCGGTACTCTTCTGGAAGAAGGAAAACGACCTGACCAACAAGGTGCTTGATTACCTGAACAGCCGTTAGTACAAAAAAATTGCGGGTAAAATCCCCCTACACAAAACGTGTAAATTTTTCTAAATTTGGCGCCGTCTTTAAATCACGGAGTGCCAGATGACCAATATTCACGCCAAGGAATCGTTCAAGAACTTCCTACTGGGCGTAAAAGCGACCGTAACCCCTGAATCTGTCCGGGTACTCCGCCGGGGTTACACCAAGAAAAACTTCGTGAGCGACCTGATGTCGGGCCTTATCGTGGGAATCCTCGCGCTCCCGCTCGCCATCGCATTCGCCATCGCCTCGGGCGTGGGCCCCGAACAGGGCCTGTACACCGCGATTATAGCGGGTTTTACAATTTCCCTGCTGGGCGGTAGCCGTTTCCAGATTGGCGGCCCCACGGGTGCCTTCATCGTGATTGTCTACGGTATCGTAAGCCAGTACGGCTACGACGGCCTGGCTTCCGCGACGCTCCTCGCGGGTATCTTGCTCATTATCTTTGGCATCGCGAAGTTCGGTGCAATAATCAAGTTCATTCCGTACCCGGTTACGGTGGGCTTTACCGCGGGTATCGCCATCATCATCGCGCTCGGCCAGGTCCCGAACTTCTTCGGGCTCCGCTTCCTCGCGAAGGACCCGGCCGATGCCATCGGGAAAATCAAGCTGTATGCGACTTCGTTCGATACCGTGAACATGTATGCGGTAATTGTGGGTCTCGTGGCGCTTGCTGTTTGCATCCTGTGGCCGAAGATCACCACGAAGATTCCGGGCTCGCTTGTCGCGATTGTCGTCGCGACCGTGATGGTGAAGGTGCTTGGCTGGGATGACCCGCTTACGGGCCACGGCGTGGTGACCATCGGCATGAAGAACCATATCCCGACCGGGTTCCCGGTGCCGCACCTGCCCAACATAAGCATCGAGATGATGCAGAAGGTGTTCCAGCCGGCACTCACGATTGCGATTCTCGGTGCCATCGAGTCCCTGCTAAGTGCGGTCGTTGCCGACGGTATGACCAGCACCAAGCACCGCTCCAATACCGAACTTTTCGGCCAGGGCGTGGCGAATATCCTTTCCCCGATTTTTGGCGGTATCCCCGCGACGGGCGCGATTGCCCGTACCGCGACAAACATCCGTAACGGCGCGGTGAGCCCGGTTTCGGGCCTGGTGCATGCGGTCGTGCTCCTGCTCATTATGCTCGTGCTCGGCAAGTATGCCGAAATGATCCCGATGGCGGCGCTTGCTGCAGTGCTTTTCCAGGTGGCGTTCAACATGTGCGGCTACCGCAGCTTTATCAAGATGTTCAAGGCCCCGAAGAGCGATATTATCGTGATGCTCGTGGCGTTCTCCCTCACGGTGATTATCGACCTCACCGTGGCAATCGAAGTGGGCGTGTTGCTTGCGGCGGTGCTGTTTATCAAGCGCATGAGCGATGTGTCCGAGATGGAAACGGTGACCGAGGCCCTCAAGGATGACGACGAGGAGGCCGCGCACAACGAGCTCAGCCGCCAGGTGCCGAAGGGCGTGGTGGTTTATGAGTTGGCCGGTTCGCTGTTCTTTGGCGCGGTCGACAAGTTCAAGGACACGATGGCCCGCATATCGGACAAGCCGAAGATTCTTATTCTGCGCATGCGCAGCGTTTCAAGCATCGATGCCGCAGGCATCCAGATGATCGAGGACCTGCTGAACCGCTGCAACCGCGAAGGGACGCAGCTCCTGCTCAGTGGCGTGCATGCCCAGCCCGTGGTGGCCTTGACGCGTGCCGGCGTGCTGAAGCAACTCGGCGAAGAAAATGCCCTCGGGAACATCGACGCGGCGCTCAACCGTGCGCGTGAACTGCTTGGCCTGCCTGTGGTGGATGCCTCGCACGAGGTTCCGCAGGCGCCCACCGTTTCTTGGGAAAAGAGCCTCGACAAGCCGTGGATGCCCGAGGAATCCAACGCCGCGATTGCCGAAGAGACGCCCGAAGTTATTGCCGAGAAGATGATGGACGAGCCCATCAAGATTATCGAGAACGAGAAGAAGTAGCGAAAAATTGGGAACTTGGTTCCCGCTTGTCAAGGACCGTTCGCATTTCGCGTGACGCAAATCGCAGTGTGATTTTCATTACTTTGAAAATGGAATATTACATTTTATATTATGGAGCGTAAGGATAAGGGATGGATAAAATGATGACAACAATTCTCAAGGATCTCGCGTCTAGAACGTTCTTCGCGAACTTCATGGTTGCCTTCATGGGCGTAACACTCTACCTTCTTAATACTCTCTCATAAAATTTCCAATCGACTCCTAAAAAAAGACCGCCTCTTGCGTGAGAGGTGGCCTTTTTTTGTGAGAATTTCGGCGCGAGGCAAACTTTTTTGCCGAAGTTTTCGCTTAGATTTCCTGTAAAAGGCGCTTTTTTGCGGGGCCTTCGGGCAGGGGCGCAAAGGTGTCGAACGCAAAGGCGTTCATGAGCATCTTGCGGGCCGCCTTTTCGGGGATTCCTCGGCTTACCAGGTAGAACATCTGCTCGGCGTCGAGTTCGCCCACGGTATTGCCGTGCGTGCATTCCACGTCGTCGTGGTAGATTTTCAGCACCGGCTTCACGGAAACGCTGCTGTTTTCGGAAAGCAGGATGGTGTTCACGAGCTGGCTCGAGAAGGCCTTGGTGCAGTCCGCGTTCACGATGACGCTCCCGTCGTAGCTGGCGGTTGCGTTGCCGTCGAGCAGGTTGCGCGAAAGCTGCGTGCTCGTGGTTTCGGGGGCGTTGTGGTAGATATGCAGCCTGTGGTGGCTCGACGATTCCCCGCCGAGGATATTCAGCGTGCGTGCGTCAAAGCTTGCCCCTGCTGCGTTCAGGAAGGCGTCGATGCTCACGCGGGTAATGCCGTTCCCGCGTTCGATGGCCGAAAAGCGCACGTTGCTGCCGGCTGCCTGCGTAATGCGGAAGTGCCGGAAGGTGAGCGGCAGGTCGTTTGCGGGGTTCGCGAAGAATATCTCCACGTCGGCGCCTTCGCCCACGTTCACGTCGAAACGTTCCGCGCAAATCGGGTGCATCACCTTGTTGTCGAGAATCTCGATGCTCACTTTTGCGTTCTTGCCGATGTTCAGCACGGTATGCCCGAAGTCGTTGTTGCACTTGAGCATCGCCATCTCTTCGGAACCGTCGGCGATGTTCTGGACCATCGTGCGGGCGTTCTGCGCCACCGGGAGGAGTGCCGCGAAGTCGTTTTCTTCAGCAAAGTCGTCACTGCAGGTGCACGCGTCGGGGAATTCGGGCGCGGGAATCTTTGCCACGGGGAAGAACGTCCACAGTTCGTTGTTCCTGCGGGGCATTCCCAGTTGCTTTATGCGGGTAATGGCGTCCATCGTTATTCCTCGATCCAGTCGTAGCCCTGTTCTTCGAGCTTGAGGGCGAGTTCGGGCCCGCCGGTCAGGATAATCTTTCCGTGGCGCAGTACGTGCACGTAGGTGGGCTTGATGTAGTCCAGGAGCCTCTGGTAGTGCGTCACCAGGATAACCGCCTTTTCGGGGCTCATGATGTGGTTGATTCCGTTTGCCACGATGCGGAGCGCGTCGATATCCAGGCCGGAGTCCGTCTCGTCGAGGAAACTCACCTTCGGGTCGAGAATCGCCATCTGGAGGATTTCGTTCCTCTTCTTTTCGCCGCCGCTCATGCCGTCGTTCACGCCGCGTTCACGGTAACGCTCGTCCATTTCGAGCAGCTGCATTTTTTCTTCGCAAAGTTTCTTGAAGTCGTTGTCGTTTATCTCGGGCTGGCCGAGGAATGCGCGCTTGCTGTTGAGCGCCATCTTCAGGAATTCCACGTTGTTCACGCCCGGGATTTCGGTCGGGTACTGCGTGCTGATGAACAGCCCGGAGTTCGCGCGGTCGCTGATGTCCATCTCGAGCAGGTTCTTTCCGTCGAGTTCTACGCTGCCCTCGTCCAGGTGGTAGGCGGGGTGGCCCATGATGACCTTCGAGAGCGTGCTCTTTCCCGAGCCGTTCGGGCCCATGATGGCGTGGACTTCGCCCGGTTTCACCTCGAGGTTGATTCCCTTGAGGATCTGTGTACCGTCTTCGATGCTTGCTTTGAGATTCTTGATTGATAACATAGGGCTATCCTTGCGTGGCGGCTAGAATATGTAATAGCGGTTGTTTACTTTTTATAAGCTGGTCGGCGAGTGCGTCGAGCGAAAGCTTGCCCTGCTTGTAGAGGCTGTAGAGTTTTTCCATGTTCTGCATGAACTTGTTCAGGTCGAGCCTTTTCTGCACGCCTTCGGGCGTGTCGAGCGCAATACCCTTGCGGAACCGGTCGCAGAGCCGCAGGTTCAACACCATGAGGCTTTCGTAGAATTCGTAGATTTCTTTCGGGCTGGTCCACGTTTCTTCGGGCAGGTTTTCCATGAACTGCTTGAGCAGCGGGGAAAGTTGCTCGTAGAGCGTCTGGGGCGAAAAGTAACCTGTTTCGGTGTAGCCCGCGATGACCGTGTTCACGAACTCGTCGATGATGCTCGATTCGAAGAACTGTATGCCGCTTGCGGCGAGTTCCACGTCAAAGTATTCACAGGCGCGGTCCAAAAGCGTGGGGTTGCGGACAAGCAGGTTCGCAAAGCGCACCTCGAGCGGAGCGAGGAGTTCCCACGGAACGCGTTCGGGTTCGGCAGACTGTTGCGGCACGTCGCCGTACTCTGCGTATTCCGCGATATCTTGCGGGGCTTGGGGTGCAGCTGCCTTGGGTTTCTTTTGCGGGCGGATTCCCTGGATGCCTTCCAGTGTGGGCTTCGTGTTGAAACGTTCGGCGATGAGTTCTACGTACTGGTTCTGGAGTTCCTTGTCCTGGATGCTCTTGACGACGGATTTCACGTA
>Ga0247608_10003391_pt1 | contig 18626 bp, 32 predicted proteins | sample 176DNAGHGlowgp2_FD_193490 | JGI IMG/M metagenome (GOLD analysis project Ga0247608, IMG submission 193490) | Sheep rumen microbial communities from Palmerston North, Manawatu-Wanganui, New Zealand - 1766 DNA GHGlow gp2 | ecosystem: Host-associated > Mammals > Digestive system > Stomach > Rumen ... | reverse complement strand
AATTAACGTCTGAAACAAATTAGAAAAAACTACAAGAACTTAGAAATTCTAATCTGAAAGTTAAAGAATCCATGCAAACAATCTTAGATTGGATTGATTACATGGAAGTTGTAGAAAACGATACTCTAGAAATAGACGGTAAGAAATAGTCTAGATTAGAAAATATTAGAAAATTAAATTCTTTTAATGAGGAAATGGGAGACCTTAGAAAGATTCTTAAACTTAATTAGGGACTTCCAAATTCCGTACAAGATTAGTTAAATTGGATTAACGATTTTAAAGGACTCTTAAGCAGAGCTGCTGTAAGGTAGAATAGAACCTTGAAAGATGATTCTAATGGCCCATTAGCAACGTTTAATGAAGCTAATGGAGATTCTTTAGATTTGGATTTAAATAGGTTTTTAAACGACCCTTCATACTAGGCAATGGCGATAGCAGCATATGAAAGTGTAAAAGTTGGAGTAAATATATTAGATGTAATGTTGGATGTTCCACATTATACAGGATATATGAAAACTATGAATCTTTTATATGAAGGTGGAAAAGTTGTATCTAAGAATTATGATACCCAAGCTAAAATAGCAAAAGAAATATTACCTAAATTAAGTTTAAAAAAGGCTGATTAGATTGATAGATTTTTTAAAACATTAAATCCTATAATATTTGAAAGAGTTAATAATAATTTCTTATGGTAGGAACAAATTGAATATGAAATACCAAAATTCACTATTAAAAATAATAAGCTTATAGAATCTAAGAACGAAGACGGATCTGTTTAGTATGAAACTATACGTCTTGGGACTAAGGAAACTAATGATAAATTTAAAGAATATTGTGTATATTATGTTTATCCTTATTTAAAAAATAATTATCCAGATAATCCTTTTGTTAAAGCAATAACTTTAAGAACATACGGATATAATCTAGATCATAAAATTTCTGTAAACATAGCTAAAAAATATTCTTATAATATGACTAATCCTCAATCAAACGCATAGTTTAATGAGGTTAAAAAAGCTTTAAATGATTTAAATAGTGTTCCTGGGTTAATTAAGACTTTATTTTATTATAACTTAGTAGCTTATAACAATCAGCCAGGTAGTTAGTCTTTAACTTCGTTTTTTGAAGACTTCTTAATTTATGGGACTAACAAAATAATAAATAAATACAATAAATACATTACATATCTAGATGAATCGGATATTGAAATTTTTAATTTTAAAGATCCAGAAGATGTTGATTATTTAATGAGAATGTTAGCTCCCAAAGTTTTTCCTACAGAAGATGTAAAAGGGTGTACATATATATGGATAACTAATCCAGAAACAAATGAGGATGTTTTGTTAGTAAGAAAAGCCAAAGATGATAAAAATTCGGCTGGATATGATGATCCAGGATATGATGATCCAGGATATAATGAAGAACCTTAGGGAGGAGACAATGAATTTGTAGACGATAATGAATGGGGAGACCGTTCTAGATATAATTCTTATAAAACTATGTTTGATGTTAAGTCAAAATAGTTAAATAATGAATTTGAAGAGTGGGAAGGATAGAATATAAGTACTCCTCAAGCAAGAAAATTTGTACTTGGAAGAAGTACTTTATCTAATCCTACTATATTTGATGAAATTTTAGTTAAAGAAAATTCTGAAAAAGGTTGGACTGATATATCTATTACTGGTAAAAATAAATTTTTAAAAAATCATTCTAGTGATATATTGTTTTCTATAGATGGGAAATAGATTTCATTAAAAGATATAATAAAGATAGCAAAATCTAATGGATGGAAAGAATCAGATGTATTATCAGGTTTTGAGTTTGTAAAAAGAAAAAGTAAAGACCATACTTATACAATCTTAGTTTATGGTACATTAAAGTCTACATTAGATTTAGTTTTAAAACCTAAACCAGAAGAAAATTGTAATGGCTAATTATTGTACATTAAGAAAATCTCAGAAATGCCAAACTCTATCCAGGGTTTCTGGCATTTCTGAGGATTTTATAGCTTAGAAATGTAATGAGTTTTTTGACTTATATGGGAGATATCCAGAATTGGATGAACTTCCAAATGTTGATTCCTAGGAGTTTCTAGAAAAGAAATATAATATAAAAACATCCTAGGGTGGAACTAAATATTCAAATACACAACAACTTCTCCAATAGACTTCTACAGAATCTATAGAAGAAGCCAATGCTCAGATAAATAATATTCATAGAGATTTAGAAGTCCGTATAGAAGATATTAATGGTGTTTCTGTATTTGAGATAGAGCATAGGCCAAATGAATATGTAATTGGTGGAGCACCATATATAAACACTGCGAAATCTGAAACGTAGGTACACTGTGGAATTATAGAGGCATTAAATAGGATGAGAAAATATTATGGAATAAATATTATTCCTGTAACATCTAATGATGATTTTCCTCCAGAATTAAATGTTTCTCAAGCAAAAGCGTTTATCTATAATGGGAATATATATTTAAATATAGACAATGCAACTATAGATTCGCCTATTCATGAAATGCTTCATATATTACTAGGCTCTATGAGTAGAAATAACCCTTAGTTATTCTATCAATTAGTGCAGAGTGTAGAGCAACTTCCTTCGTATGAAAGAAGGGCTTAGTATTATCCAAACCGTACCAGAAGTGATGTAGATGAAGAAATATTCGTAGAAGAATTGGCGAAATATTTAACTGGACAAAATAGTCTTTTTGATAATCTGGACATTCCTGTTATCAGTTAGATTTTGTATTTTATACAAAGAGATTTAGATACAATGTTTAAAGGTAATTTTAGTGTAAAATCTTTAGATGATACTTTCAACTGTTCTTTGAAAGAATTAGCAGAATTAACGGAATCCAATATTTTTAATATAAAAAATGGAGGCAGTTTGAATCCTGATACTATTCATAGAATGTTAGCTAATACTAAAGAACAATATATGAAAGAAGGAGAATTAATAGAAAACTGTGAATAATGACATGTAAATATTTTTTTAAAGGAAGAGAATTTCAATCCGAAGAAGAACTAAACGATTTTCTACTAGATACTGAAACAACAAAACCTATATTAGGGGATGTGGTATATTCTATGACTTCTAGATAGAGACATTATAGTAAATTATTAGCTGATACTTAGGAAGAATATAAGAATCTTAGAAAATAGAACATACAAATTAATTCTATATATGAAGCAGAAGAAGTAGAACCGGAGGATTTAGATGATGTTGGAAAACTAAAATTACCTTATATTTCTGTTACAGATTTAATTCATAGCATGCCAGGTAGATATACTGATTAGGTCTTTCCTATTTTTAGGTCTGATGAATATTGGAAAGAGCAATTTAATAAATATAGAAATGGAATATTTGATAACTACGAATTATAGTTCATTAGTGATTTATTAACACCACTACCTGGAGGTGGTTATGAAGCAGTAACTGATGATGTAACTTTAAATAAAATTAGAGACAGAATAGAAGGGGTATTAGTTTAGGGGACTAGAAAAAATGGCCTTTGGAAATAGCAAGCTGTTTGTGGTAATTTTGTACATGAAATATTTGCTTGTTTTTATAGAGACTATATTACTTATAAGGATAGCGAAGGAAAAGAAAAAAGAAAATACCTTTATAAGTCTTCTGAAAATGAAATAGTTAATTACCTTAAAAAATCCTTAGGAGCAGAGTATAAAAGTTTTATATCAGATGAATTAATTTAGAGTGTTGTAAAACAATGCTTATAGCTTGACAAAGAAATTAGATAGGATGGAAATTTTGGTGAAAATGCTTATATAAGAGCGGAATAGCCTATTGTAGGAAATTTGGCTTTTTAGTTTGACGAAAATCATAAAGCAACAAAAATTATAGGTAAAATAGACTTACTTGTTATTGGAGATGAAAATCATCAGGATAAAATAGGAATAATAGACTTTAAATGTTCACCTAAAGACTATACTACAAGTAATGTTGACAATGACCCTATGTATTATAACTCTGCTAAAATATTAACTTTTAAATATCAGCTGGCTGTTTACAGAAGAATCTTAAAAGAAATTACTGGAGGTGGAGCAAAATAGATCGACCTTTATGTTGTTCCTTTAAAATTTGAAGATTTTAAAATGGAAAATGGAAAAGTTTCTTTTTCAGGTATTTCTAGTTTGAAAGATAGTGGTGGAACCATGCTTTAGAAACTTTCCAATTCTGATGCCGGTGGTGAATATTCTAATATAGAAGGAAACTTAGATAGAGTATTTCCTAAAAGAGAATATTTAAAAACTTCAATCGAAACTTAGGACGTTGTAACGACAACAAAAAAAGTAATGGATAAATGGTTCCCTATAAAAGAAAAGGATACTACATTAGAGGGAATTAAAACTTATATAGAAGAACATGGAGGTGTTAAATTCGATGACCAAAATGGAAAATATTATTTCAAGCCTAGTAAAACTAGTGATAATGGAATGATAATTAAAGAAGCTTCATCTCAAGAAGCAGCTACTGTAAAAATTATAGAAGAAATAAAAAAAAGAAACGAATATAATTAGAACTTCCCTATAAATACAGCCGAATCTATGAGAAAAGAATTTATTAATTTTTACTCTGGAAATGGGGATAATCCTATAGAACGGCTGGAAAGAAATTTTGGATCAAGAAGTAGTATTAGTAAAAGAAATTCTCATTATATAAGAAGTTAGTTGGAAAAATATACTAATACTGATGTATGGAAACCTGTCCCAACAGATACTACAGACCCAATTGTAGCTACATTAGATTAGTTTGGAATATTATTATTTGAAAATAAGCAAACACATTTAATTGAAGTAGTTAGAATTTCAGGATTATATAATCCGGCTTCTAGAGTACACCTCTCTAAAGGTAACTATATTCTTGGAGCATATCTAAATGATTAGTAGGCACATAATTCAGCAGAATCATTAACTATGGTTTCTACCTCAGGTAATATTGAACTAATAGAAACTATGTTAGTTTTAAATCAAATGAAAGATATATTGAAAGGGATAGGTCAGGTTAAACTATTATGCCCTAGTCAAAAGACAGGTTTGGAAATTCCTAATGAATAGTTATTATATAATTTTAATAGACTATGTTAGTAGGAACCAGACTTAATAGAAAATAATTTTTACACCGGATCTAACGATGGTAGTATAAAAATGGCTACTTATTTAGATATATTAAAATAGGATTTTGAAGAAATAAAAGGGAAAAGTGATAAATATGGATTAAATAACCTTGATAGGGATTTTAAAAATGCTGTAAGTAAATTAGATTGGAAGGGTAAAACTAATGAACAAATTAAAGATGATTTATTAAAATTAGACTAGAAACTTATAGAACATTATGGTGATGAAATTACTTAGAATATAAAAAGTAAAAATGACGATAGTGACCCTCAATTTAAGCTTCATAAAGATATCTTATATGCTATATCTGAATTATCAGGAGTTAAAATGGTGCAATAGTTAGAGGAATCAAAAAAACTTGATGCAAATATAGCTGGACCCCAAATTGGATTAGGTGGTACTATGATTGATAACCCTGGAACATTATAGTCTACCATTCTTAATCAGGCTACTAATTAGGTTACAATAGCCTATCAAAATACTAGGGACGCTGTTTTAGAGTTTGATATGAAACTCAGAGAAAAAGTAAAGAGGTTAAAAAAGAAGAAAGGTTTTAATTGGATATCCCAAAATATAACAGGAAATCAAGTTAAAGATTTATATTATAATATGTTTGATCATAAATCTTCTGATGTTAAGTTTGTAAATCCATGGGATCCAGCTATAGCAAATACTTTAGAAGAAGAAGAAATAGATTTCTTAAAATTTGCAATTATAAAAATAAATGCTACTAGGAATAATAAATTAGACTTAAAAAAATTATTAGACAATCCAGATTTAATGGGTGATCTTATTAAAAATAATGAAGATTATCTTAAAGTTCCTTTAGTAAAAGGTGATAGAGCTTCTGAAATAGCCGTTAGAGGTGGAATAGCAAATCTTATTAGAGATAGATTTAGTAAATTAAATATTTTTAATAGGGAAACTAGGAAAAAAATTAGAGAAAAGTTGGAAGATAATGCTACAAAACTAGTTTCAACAGAACAATCTGAAGCTATACATAAAGGTGATTAGTGGGAAGCTATTAACACAATGGATGATTTGGATAGAGATGATGAGCGGAGGGAAAGAGTCTTAACTAGAAGAGGAAAAGAGTATTTCGAACATAACTTAGAAACTTTATTATTAAAACAACATTCTGCATATACTATGGCAGAAGAACTTAATAAAGTTTTTCCTATTATACAATCACTTATGATTCACTTAAATTCGTAGGGTGCTGTATTAAATAAAGAATTTTTGAATGATATACAATATTTAGTTGATTACATAAAAACTAAAGTTCATAATCAACCAATGGAAGACAGAAATACTTAGGAGGCTACTCTAAGAAATATATTTAATGAGGGAATGAAATGGGCTTCCAGGTTAGCTTTAGCTTTTAATCTTAGACAAATGTATTAGTTTTTAGATGGGATCTGGTAGGATATAAAATTATTCATAAAACAACCAGACGGAACTTTAGCTTTTACAAAAGATAATCTTATTTGGGCATGGAAATTTGTAATGGGTGATTTATTCCATCATTATGGGGATGATAGAAGTATCACAGAATTATTGAATATCAAATACGGTATTAATGATATGGATATGAATACTTATATAGATAGAATTAAATCTGATAGTACTGGATTATTCACACATTTTTGGGATACAGGTTTTAGATTTGCTTCTAGGCCTGACTACTACAATAGAATGACAATATTTATTGCACAAATGAGAGCTGATGGTTCTTTTGAAGCACATTCAATAAAAGATGGAAAACTCACATATGACTGGACTAAAGATAGAAGATTTAAAGCTTTCGCTGAAAACAGTCCTAATAAAGAAGAATATAATAAAGCAAAAGCAGCTTACATAGCCTTAGCTAGATAGCTAGTAGAAGAAGGTGCGAGAAACGAAGATGGTTCCTTGTTTGTAATGGATATTTTACATCCAGAAAAAAATCCTTTACCAAAAGCATATAGTAACAGGGAATCTGAAAGTAGAAAAGCTTTGTCTGATAGAATATATGGTTACTATGCGCATGAAAAAAAGTCTATGTTTAATTCTACTTTTGTAGGAGCGTTGACAATGCAAATGAACACATATTGGTCTGCAAAGAAAAATCAATGGATACAATAGAAATCATATACGCAAGAAGGATATTATACCGATTATGAAGAAGATGGGTAGAAATATTTTTGGAAAATTAATGAATCTACAGGACAGCTGGAACAAACAACTGAAGATACTGGACTACCTGTACAAGTTTGGAAAGGTAGACCATAGGAAGGAATTGCTATTACAGCGGTAAACTTGTGTAGGGCCTTCAAGGGAGATTACGAGGGTTTAGAAAATACAGGTTTAAAAGGAGTAAAAGAACTTCTTAATGGTGATAATATTGATCCAGATTTAAGACGTTTGTATCATGCTAATTTAAGATAGTTACTTTATGATTTATTTATGTTATTATTCCTTGGTGTATTTGCCAGTTCAATATTACATAGCGGACAAAAAGCTTTTGCGAAAGACCATCCTAACAAAAACTTTGGGTCAGCATTAGCTAATACAGCAATTAATTTAGGTGTTGGAATGATAGATAGTTCTGCTGATGATTTTAAATTTTATAAATCAATATTTGGTAGAGGGGTTTAGTGGACCCCATTCTCTTTTACAACAGCTTAGAATGTTCTAAATTAGTATAAAAATTTTATAGGCGGAAATCAGGATTTTTTAGATGCTATTATAAAGACTTCAGCTGCAACTAGAGGAACTGTTCCTATATGGGAATGTGTAAAACTAAATACAGTAGGTAGAAAAATTGGACAAACGGCTTCTGAAGTAGAGAAAAAATAATTTTTATTTTCTTTTTTTAATTAAGTTAATAGCAATAAAAAATTCAATTTGAACTATCTAGAAAAGTCTACAATCAATTTTTATATTGAAGATGATAAATTAGTCACCTGAAAAATTTTATAAGACTGTAGAAAAAAATAAGGGCTACACTACCGAAAACTCGGTAATGCAGCCCTTTCTTTGTAAATTAATCCCACCAATACATAACTTTGAATACAAAATATTCTCCAAATAATTTTATAGCTTTAGCCATTCGTAATTCATTTGGTAAATACTTTGTACCCTTTTTAGAATCGACTTTAGTATAAAATTCTAATTGTTCTTTGGTTAAGAACCTATTAGCATTTTTGAGATTTACATACTTATCAGTTTCAACTTCATCGTTTCTGAATCCAATATTAATAAGATTAATAGCAGTATTAATCTGTTGTGCGTAAATCTTTGAATCCATTGCGATTTGGGCGTTTTGGAAATAGTTTTTCATTCTTTGTAATTTGAATATCATCAAATCAAATAAGAAATCATAATCCCAATCTTGATCTTCTTTCAAAACAGGGTAGTATTCCAAAGTCTTTTTTAAACCTAATAAGCCGTCTCTTTTAGATATACTATTGATTTTATCAGTTAATTGTTTCTTTAATCTCTTATTCTTAGAGATTCTCTTTTTCAATGCCATTGTCTTTGATATATTTATTTATTTCTTGAGCATATATTCCGGGCATATAAACCTTAGGAGAAAAACATTTAAGAAGGTTGTCTAACGTTCCATATAGAACATCTCCAACACCACAAACTACAAAGTTAGTGTCATTCGCATCAACTATAACCTCATCCAGATAATATCTATTTCCGAAATTATCATTTACTGGATCGATATCGTTAAAAGCTCCTAATTCATCAACATGTTCACACTCTCCGATTTTAGATACATCATAAGGAATACCTAATGCTTGTACAAATTTTAACAGCTTTGGCTCTATACAAGCTCCTGGAGTGTATTGAACACAATGATATTGCATATTACCACCATAGTTCTTAAAAGAGCAATGATTATATGGATGCCAATCAACAACAAAGATGATTTTAGCAATATCATTTTTATGAATTTTAATATACTTTTTAATAGGTTCTAGAATTGTTCTAGTTCCTTTAGTCGAGATTGTACCTGTAATGTAATCACTTTGACAATTTACAATAACTAATGTAGTCATAATTTTAATTTTTAATTATAGTTAATAAAATCAATTAAAAGAATATCTTTATCAGTTCCAGCTTCTAGTATTTTCTTATTATTCTTTTTTGCATACATTCTAGGATACCAATCATCTAATATCTTAGGTGGACAAACTGATGAATATTTTTCATCACAAGTTGGCTTATAAGAAAATTCATAATCAGTTTCCCAATTATATAAATTCTTTCCACACCAGAACTTAGTGTTAGTATATGTTAATTCACAATACTTACAGAAGCTTTTAAATTTAGCTATAGATGAGGTTGTATATTGTTTTCTATTTCTTGCTTCATGTAATATCCTAACTTGAACATTTCCTTTAGAATTTAGCCACTCTAAATCAGAATGTAATTGTAGCCCTTTAATTTTGTATTCCATCATACCGTGGGCAACAATAATATCATCATCATCATAACGTATCCTTAAATCAAAACATCTAACACCTTCTTTATATTGAGATATAATATCTAAGTCTTGACATTTTGCTAAAAATGTAAAAGGTTTCATCCACCACTTTTTAGGTGGCAGATAAGACCAAGAATTATGTGAACCAAGTATCATATAGTATAGAATTTAATTTACTAATAGAAGTTGAAGTATGGATAATGTAAACATTTAAACCTTCCATTATTTGGTACATCTTTCCAGAATTTGTAGTATCATTAGTCCAACCTAACTCTTTCATACATTCCTCTATAAATTCTCTAGAGATAGATTTTTTAATACTATAAGTATCTATTTCTCCGGAATCTAAGGCATTTAATATGTTGTAAACAGCAACCTTAATTAGTGCTATTCCATTATTCAAATCATGTTCTATATACTTATTCATAAATTTGCATTATTTGCTTCACTTAGTTGTCTTATTTTCTCTTGACATATATGGATTATTTTTTCATAATCCAACATTTTAGATTCCCCTTGTTTATGCCTTAATACTCTTTTAAGAATATCAGCATCCCAAGGATCCAGATCGTAGTCTAACCATATACTCCAAGGTTGGATAGTATGCTTAGCATAATCAGAAGCTCCAACATTAAAATCTCTTGTATCAGTTTGTTCATTTATAATACCGAGATATTTAAGTCTTTGATATAAATCAAAATCAATCGTTACTTGCTCCATCGTCTTTAACCATATTAACTAAACTAACGCTAACTAAAGCACATATTTGATCTCTTTGGGACTTAGTTAAATTAGACTTTTTTAATTGAATTAAATCCCATTCATCTAATATTTCCTTAGCTGTATATCTCCCCCTAGACCATTCTTTAAGGTCTAAAAAAGATTTATTAGAATCTATTATTTCTAATAACTTCTCTTCAGTTAATTCTGGAGTTTTTCTAATAAGTTCTTTAATACTCATATTTAATGTAGCCAATAATTTGGAATAGAACCATCTTTTAATCTTGAAATATCTGAACTAAGAGGCACTCTTGGACAAAATGGTTTAGCTCCTATTTCCATATATTTTTGAAGAACTAAAGCAAATTCTTCTGCTAAATCTTTAGGACATTCACAATTATATTCATCATGAATTTGAATACAAATTTTAACTATATTCTGATAATTATTATCACATATCCATTGAAAGACTTTTATTCCAGCAAGTTTAGTTGCCATAGCACCTCTATTTTGTATCCTATAATTAATAGATGCTTTCTCGAAGTCAGATTTAACTTGCCTCCATTTTCTTAACCAATAAACTTCTTTACTATAAGGGTCTTCATCCAATAATCTTCTATAGGCATCCCAATAATCAGGCTGTCTTGTAAAGTCTCTAATCTTTTTCCACTTATTATCCCAATCCTCTAGATGTGCCCTATGTTTGGTTACCGGATTCATTAGAATATACCCTTTTTCTATTACTACTTTCCTACAGTAATCTTGATATTTCTTAACTCCAGGAAAACCTTTCATATAAGCATCATAAATCTCCTTTGCTTCTGCAGGATCTAGACCATTATTCTGAACCATAGTAGCGTCTGTACCACCATAATTAATACAGAATTCAATTTTTTTAGCCTCTTGTCTAAGGTCCTTATACTTTTTAGATATATCTTCAATAGGAGTGTCTCTTGGAATAAGTTTAGGATAAGACTTATATGCTACTAGAGCATGCATATCAGCACATTCTCCAGGATCATATATATGTAGCATAGCAGGGTCATTAGACACTGAAGCTAACACACGACTCTCTTGACTCTGATAATCCTCTGATACCCATAGGTTACCTTCTTCTGCTACAAAACAAGCTCTAGTTTCTGCATCTCTAGGTAACTGTTGAATATTTATTGCAGATTCACCACCACCACTACTAAGTCGTGATGTATTGGTACCAATTTGATGGAAATCTGGATGAATTCTTCCTGTAACTGGATTAATTGCTTTTAACCATTTTTCCCCAAAAGAATCACAGATTTTCTCTGCTTTCTTAAATTCTACATAAGCATCTGATAATTCTGGAAATACATCTCTTTGTGATTTTATTACTTCAGCTGCAACACTTTTCTTTTTCCTCTTTTCTTTCTTATCAAAGATTTCAACATTAAAACCAAGTAGTTCAAAGAATGGAATTAATTGTTGAGAACTAGACCAATTTATAGTACAATAAGGTTCCGGATTAAATCCTGTAAATAAATCACCTTGAAGATTTTGTTCTACCCAAGGATAAGGAATATATATTTCCTGACAATAAAGTGTACCTACTTCTTCAATACCAGAAGGTCTTGTATAATATCTCCCAGAATTTTGATGATTAATTCCTAAAGTTAATCCATATTTTTTCAATTCTTCAGAAGAATGAACCCATTGAGTATCTATGATAGATTCAGCTTTTATAGTCCTTCTTGAAATATTTCCTTGATGATCATTAAAGTATTTTAGTACAATACTATTTAAAGTGTTCACAGCTTTATCAAGTTTTTCTTGATCTTTCTTCATTTTAGCTTTCCACTTATTAACATCAAGTTTTACTCCACAAAATTCTATATAAGCTAAACATTTTACAAATTCATTTTCGAATTTTACAGCTGTAGCTAAATCTTCTCTTTCAATGTCTTTTAATTGGGAATCTCTTATGTCTTCAAGATGTTCAACATCTGTTGCTGCATATTTAATAACTTCAGGAACTAAACCTACTGTTCTAATCTTTCCTCTAACTGTCTTATCTAGATCTATATTTAATCTATTCTTACCAACAGCCTTTAGGGAACAACTAAATTCATAATAAGTTTGGTGAGTTTGTTTATTTTCTTTAACAAGATAAGGAAACTTATAACCTTCAGACACATAATCACTTGGATCAACAGCCCTATAACTATAACCCAGCCATATAAGCTGTTCTGCTAACATTGTATCATATACAAATTTGGGCCATATATTATAGTAATATAGATATTTTAAATCAAACTTTATATTATGTCCAATGAATAGTCTATCAGATTCAAATATATCTTTAAACAGAGTTATTGGATAAGAAGAATGATCGAAAACATATTGATTTTCTTTATTTCCTAATTGATAGCAAAGTAAGGGCTTGGTATATACATCCAAGCCCATAGTTTCTGTATCAAATTGTATTGTATTTAATTTAGAAATTCTTTCCTTTGCTTCTTCAAATGATATTTCTGAATAATAATCATCTTTAAACAGATTCTTCTGTTTGCTTATGAAGTATTTCATCCTTTATCATATTTTTATTTCTAACTACAGTTACTTTAGGTTCCCATATTTCACCCTTTTCTCCAATATGACAACCTAAACCTATCCAATTAATATCTGAAAAGTAATTAAATAGATATTGACAAACCATTACAGTTACATTTGGAGTTTCATATTCTCCTTTATATAACATTACATGAGAACCAGGCCAATAATAACCTCTAATTACATGCATCCAATTGTAATTATATTTTCTAGATAACCTACAATGGACATCCATTTTATCCATATTAGATGGAATTATTATTTTTAAATCATCATCTTCAAACCAAAATGGTGTTCTCTTCTCTAAGAATTCTTTTTCAGTCATTTTTCTATTTTTATTACGTTATTATGGATTTTAATGATATAATACTTATCCTCCTCTGTATACATAGATGGATCACTTTTAATTTCATTAATAAAGTAATCATCTAATGGTGATATTATCATTGTATTTCCAATCGGCTTTTTACACATACTAAGCCAATTTCTAATAAATTCTTTCATTCAATTTACTATTTAAATAATTAATAAACTTTTCTTCTTTAGGCCAAGCTACTTTTCCTTCCCACTTATGGCCCCAAGAATCTGTATATCTTATAGCTATCTTTATATCAGAGCTTTTAAATTTTTCTTTATATTTATTTAAAAGTTCTTCTGGTGTAATATCAGTATTAAGATATTTCTCTAGATTGATAAAATATGTTTCAAACAAATTGTTTAAAGTACATCTAGGTTTAACAATCTTTTTTCCATTGGGAAACATTATACCTATAGACCAGAAAGCTGGTCTTTTAACATCCACACCTTTTATTGTCTTTGACATAAATACTAGTTATCAGATTTGGTGTTTCATAAATTATCTCTTCTGGAAATTTGTTTTTTAATTTACAATAATCATCAGAAATACTATCTAATATACCTTCATTAGATATTGTATAATAGTACATTTACAAAACTTGTTTTAAGAGTTTTCCACAATTCTTTTGTAACTTTTTAATCGCGGATTTCCTTAACTGTCGGACTCTTTCATCTCCAAGATTCATCTCTACTGCTATTTCTTTAATGGCTTTTTCAGGTTCTCCTTCTAAACCATAAAACTCTTTAACTACTTTATACTCCCTAGGATTTAAAACTTTCAATGCTTTACTTATGGCATCTCTAGTTGAAAACTCTGTGAATGGATTAACTTCTTCTGCTACAGTAGATTCTATAGTAGTTTTGTTATCATCCGTTATAGGAGTATCTAAAGATTGACAGTATGATTTATTAGTTATAGCAGATTTAAATTGTTTCTTAGTTAATCCAGTTATCTTTTTAAGTTCTTCATCAGTAGGCTGTCTTTGATTCTCTTTAACAAAATCATCATAAGCTTTTTTAACTTTAGTTATCATAGTAATATACGTTATAGGATAACGTATAGTTCTACCAGTATTATAAATAGCTTTAGTGATTTCTCTTCTAATATACCAAACTGCGAAACTTATAAAATGAAAACCTTTTTCTGGATCATATAACTTTAAAGATTGAATTAAACCTTCATTTCCACAACTAATTAAATCTATTAAAGGGACTCCTTGTCCAACATACTTTTTAGCACAGGTCACAACAAATCTTAAATTAGAATTTATCAATTTCTGACGTGCATCCATATCCCCTTGCTTCATTTTTCTAGCTAGTTCTATTTGTTCATCACTAGAATAAATTGGATATTTTGCTATGTCTTTAAAATATTGTTGTAATAAAGGGCTATTTTCAGTTAATATACTTTTCTCAGTTGTTATCTCTTTCACTTAATAGAAATGTTGTAGGATTTAATATTTTAACTATCTTATAATTTCCTATTTCATCTCCTAAAGATAACATTGGACCACCACTGGGGTCGACTGCTTCAATATTATTTGGATAGTCCCCAATACATCTCATATATTCCAAACAATATTGATGTTTATCATCGACTTTTAAATGTGCTTCCCAAATATGGGGTTCTATTTCTTTAGTTATTTCAACCCACAAGTTGGCACCATCTCTGTTATGTATTATTATTTTCTCCATATAATTTTACCCAAGCTGAATAAGGATCTAACTGTCCTGTCTGAGCTAAATATATATACAAATCAGAATGTGAAATTCCTTCTTTATATTGACATTCTTTCCTTGATTTATATGTTCTTCCTTTATAAGTACATGGTTTAGCTTTTTTACCTCTACCACTTACTTTATAGTTTTCATCAAGATAAAGTTCTTGATTTCTAACTTCTTTCTTTTCTGCTTCAGACAAAACTAATTTATTTAATTCTTCTTCCTTTAATTTTTTACTTTTCTTAGATAGATTAATTATTTCTTCGGAATTATCTATAATAAAATCTATAAGAATTTCCCAATCAGATTTTTTCAAATCTTCAAACTGGCTACAGTAAATACCTAAACCTTTATTTCCAAGAGAATCCCAATCCAGAATTTGTTTTAAATTATCCTTAATAATATTTCTATCAGAAAAATCATCACTAGTAATTAGGCGAGCGTAAGTAGTAATTAACTTACGCTCGTCAATTTCTCTAAGAAGATTAGTATTAACTATCAGTTGAATCATTTTTACGTTCATCATAAAGAATTTCGGGAAGATTGCCTTCATATCCGTAACTGGATAATTCTATTATAGATTTTTCTTCTACATGGAGATTACAATCATTTCTCCATTCATATTCTTTATAATCTAAATATTCTTCAAGTGAATCACAATCTTCATTGTCATCTTCATATGCCTCTTCATAATCCATTAAACGTGCATAGTCCTCCCAGAAGTTTACTGTTTCTTCATTCCAAAACCAATCAGTAATTTTTGGTATATCATGTGGATTATCTTTACTAAAAGCACAATAGTAATTTTGTATTCCACAAATAGGTGGAGAGGTAATTATTAACCAAGACTTAATATTTTTATTCATAATCAAATAAACTTGCTGCTTTTACACATAATAGTTCCCCCATTTCTTTTTCTTCTAGGGCAGAATACTCACTGTTATTGATTATATCATCCAATTCAGATAAGAATAACCTTCTTAATTCTATTTTTTCTTCATCTATTTCATATTCTTGATACTCTAAAGCCTCTTTTAGTATAGCCTCAGCTAAATCTTGAGTGTATTCAATATTATGTTCTTTTAAAGTATCTTTAATCCAAGATATATCCCATTTATCATGTATATCCCAACCTTCCTCTACTTCTGGAAGAAAAGTATCCTCCCAAATTTCGGAAGCTTTCATTTCAATATCATTCATAAATCGTCTCTAAATGCTTTAAATGCTGGTTGTAATGGTATTCCATCATCGGAATAATAAAAGAATTTACATTCTCCTATATGGTCTTTATAAAGCTTTTCAAAATTATTTACATATTCCTCTTTTTGTTCTCTATCTCCAAAAGGTTTAGCTTTAAAAGTTCTACCATCTTCCATTTCCATTACAAATACCATATCTTCAGTTCCTCTAAGTCCTAATTCATAACCAATTACTTTAAAAGTATCATCTTTATATACTTTAACTTTTATCATATCATTAGTTCTTCCATTAGGACGATATACTTTATCTGGATCTCTAATAACTAAACCTTCCCAACCTTCTGAAATATATGTATTATGAAGATTTAGAATATTATCCCATCCAGAAATTTCTACATGAGGAACAAATTGGATTCTTAATTCATCAACATCAAACTCTTCATTAGGTTGAAATTGTAATTGTAATTCATCTCTAATTTCCATCATATATTTTAGACGTTCTTTAAATGATTTATTTACATCTACAATATCATACCAAAAGAATTGAAGAACCTCTAAATCTTTAGCCACTTTTTGTGTTCTAGCTATAGAATTAAGTTGTTGAAGAGTATAACCATGATGATAACATTCTCCATCCATTATAAGGCCTGGGTGGTCTTTGAAACATTTAATAAGTTTCTTATTAGATAATATTTCTACCATAGCACCATCATAATTCATAGCTCCTCTAGATGCTGTGTGCAATTCACCATCATCCCCCATATAAATCAAGGCTCTTAATCCATCAATTTTTCTGGAAGCTAACCATTTTTTATCAAAGATTTTCTTATTAGTTACTTTATCAGCTTGTTTAGCTAACATGGGTTTACAAACACCGTCTTGTCCAGTAACTATTTCTCCTAAGATATTATTTATTTCTTCTAAAGAAAGTTCATCCGGATTACAATCTATTTTTCTATATCCTTTATCCAGTTTCTCTTTGACTAAATGGTTATACCTTAATTCGAATTGTTCTTTTAAAGTTCTTTTAGCAAGTCCTTTATCAACAACTAAATCCGGTTGTTCGGTAACCTTTCCATGTAATTGATATGATTCCCTATGAATAATATACTTATCTATATAAGGGTGTAATTCATTTTCTATTTCTTCTGCATAAAGATGAAATACTCTTATTTTATTTGTAACACTTCTACTAATTAAATATGTTTCAATCATGCTCTAACTAAACCACCATCAGTTCCTCTTTCAGTATCTGACAGATCGTCCCTTTCCACCCAAAGTTGTTTTATCACTCTTCTAAAAGCTACTTGAGCTATGGCTTCTCCAACCTTATAAGGTGCCAATTCATTTTCCATTTCTAAGATATTCAATTCTGTATCTCCTTCAGGAAATAATTGTTCAAATGAAGTACGAAGTTTATACATTACAAACCATTCTCCTCTATAATTAGAATCTATAGTACCAGGAGAATTAGGCATATAACATTCCTTCTTAGTATTAGTACTTCTGGGTTTTATTTCTGCTTCATATTGAGGAGAAAATTCTGTAGCAAATCCTAGACCATATTCAAATCTATCATACTTTGGATTATATTTACAAGAAGTAGCATATAAATCACAACAAGCATCTCCATCATGTTTATAATGTGGCATTACAGCATTTTCATCTAATTTTTTAAATTTAATCCCTACCATTTAAGTAATTTATTAATTGATTAATAGCATTATCTATTTCAGAATAGAAAGGCTTTTCAGATTTATCTTCTATAATTACCACAAACGGGTTTGTTCTAGAACCATAATAAGACTTAATTCTTTTAGCCTCATTTTTAGTATCTACATATTCAATGAAAACAGGTTCTTTGAAAGATACTATCTTTAATAGTTCTTTTTCTTTATCAGAAGCATTTACAACTTTAACTGTTTTCATATCGAGGTATTTCTCTCCAATATAAAGGTTCTACATTACAGTTCCATTTATAAACATACCAAGAACCTTTTTTATAAAAACCTTCTGATGTTCCACCTTCTTCAGTATAAATAAGTATATCTCTCGGAGTATCAGGAAGATACTCCGGAGAATACCATCTATCTGATTTAGAATATCTTACATCTGCTAACTTGATGCCCATGCTTTTATTATCAAGACAATTATAAAAGCTACAAAAAGTAAGGAGAAAGATATCCAGATTGGACTGAATACCCACCACCAAGACCATTTAATATAGCCTACTATCTTTGCCCAAGCAAATAAAATAGTTAGTATCGAAGGGAGAAGTCCTCCACTACAATTTAACGAAATTTTATTCATATTCTCTAAGTTTTCCATCTTCTAAAATAAAAGCTTTTCTACAATCTAAACAGGCGTAATCATCTTTTATAATAGCATCTTTAAGTTGGGTATGACCAAATATTTGATACA
>Ga0247608_10003390_pt1 | contig 18634 bp, 13 predicted proteins | sample 176DNAGHGlowgp2_FD_193490 | JGI IMG/M metagenome (GOLD analysis project Ga0247608, IMG submission 193490) | Sheep rumen microbial communities from Palmerston North, Manawatu-Wanganui, New Zealand - 1766 DNA GHGlow gp2 | ecosystem: Host-associated > Mammals > Digestive system > Stomach > Rumen ... | reverse complement strand
TTGGCAACCACCCAGCCGCTTAATGAAAATGCCATACCAAAAAAAGGAGCTGCAAGGATATTTATCTTATTAGCACTGCCGTCAGAGTTTAGCCTTGTTAACAGAAACAATGTAGAGGTAAATCCGAGAAGCATCATTTTTACCATAATAAAAAATGTTATGGCTTGAGGCATTACATGACCGGGAACAAAATTCAAAAACACAAGAAGCGGACTCGACAGATAATATGCCCAAATTCCGAGCATATCACTTCCGAGTCCGCAGTTATCCGAGTAGAAGAAGCCATCAGCACCCTTAAATACAGCTTTGTAATACATGTAAAAATCAAGATACTGCTGCTTCATATCTTCATACAAAAAAGTATTATCCCCAAATGGCGTTATTGACATAGCTTTGCAAAACGCAAGAAATCCAGCCATGGGAAAAAGCAGCGACAGTAAGAGCGCCACGCCTTTGTATTTTCTTATTAAACTTTTTTCATCCTCCACAACGCAAACCTCGATAAATCAAACTACATTATAGTTCGATATTAACTCTTCCATTTTTTCCCAGTCAAGTTTTTTCATAAGCTTTTTAAGTTCAGCTATGATCTTACTGCTTTCCTCAGAAAGCTTGTAATTATCAAGGTCTTCAAGCACCATCTCCATTGCATCATAGTCCATCTGAGGAATAAATTCCTTCAAAGCAGCAAATGCCTCAGAAAGATCCGCCCCTGATATCTCCGGCTTGCTGTTATCTTCCGCTTCCTGATCCTCTTTTTCCGAAAGCTTTTCAAGAATGAGCTTATAGCCTTTGAACATTGTAATGAGCTTATCGGTGTTAGCTTTTATAAAGGATATATTGCCGCTCTTTCCGGCCATCTCAAGCTCTTCTGCAAGATGTGACAGCTCTGCTGCCCCTATTATTCTTGCAGTACTCTTTAATGCATGTACCTTAATTGTGTAATTATCGTAGTCCTCTTTTTCAAAAGCATTACTTATTTCATCTGCTTTTTCATCGATGCTCTCATAGAACGATGTGAGGAACTTTTCAAAAAACTCAGCATTTCCGCAGTACATAATTCCGTCTGCAACAGATATCCCATCGATTTCATAAAGCCATGACAAATACTCAGGAAGTACCTCTTCCTGCACCTCTGCGGCCTCTTCGCTCTCACTTATAAGATCAGATGGCAGATATCTCTTTATCATCTGTTCGAGCGCACCGCCTTCTACAGGCTTTGACAGATAATCCTGGAAGCCTGCCTTAATATAATAATCGCTTCCTCCATTCATCACGTTGGCAGTCAAAGCTATGACAGGAATATCGGGATGCGTGATCCTTATCTTTTCAAGAGTCTCAATACCATCCATCTCAGGCATCATATGATCAAGCAGTATCAGATGATACTCATTTTTTGAAAGCTCCTCAAGGCATTCTCTTCCGCTTAGGGCAAGTGTAAGATTTACCTTAGTTGCTTTAAGAAGTCCCTTAACCACCTGAAGGTTCATTTCGTTATCATCAACTACCATGATCCTTGCACAAGGAGCAACAAATCCCGGAATGTATTGTCTCTTCTCTTTATTTTCCACCTTCTCTATGAATTCTCCGATAGGCTCAGGGTCTGCTATCTTCTGCTTAATCTTAAATGAGAATGTCGATCCTTCTCCGTATATACTTTCGCATGAGAGCGATCCGCCCATAAGTTCCACGAACTGTCTTGATATATCAAGTCCGAGTCCGGTACCCTTGATCGCGGTATTTTTGCCCTCATCAACTCTCTGAAAAGCTGTGAAAAGTTTGTTTATATCTTCAGGCTTAACGCCTATTCCCGTATCTTCAACGCCGTAGTAGATAACACACTTATCATCGCTTTTTTCTACAACAGAAACAATAAGGGTAAAGCCGCCTTCTTTAGTATATTTGACAGCATTTGTAAGGAGATTCAAAAGAACCTCTTTAAGTTTTACACTATCTCCATATAGCTTTTTGGGAAGCTGCTCATCTATTTTTGTCTTAAATACGAGATCTTTTTCATTGCTCCTTACTCTTATCATCATGGCCAGAGACTGGAAAAGATCCTGTGTGTCATACTCATTTTCTATGAGCTCCATCTTGCCCGCCTCGATCTTAGACAGATCAAGGAGGTCATTTACAAGACCAAGGAGTGTTTCCGACGCAAGCTTTATCTTATGCGCATATCCGGTAACCATATCCGCATATTCCTTCGGCACATTCTCCGTATCTTCCCTCAATATCATCTCATCCATTCCCATAATTGTATTTATGGGAGTTCTGATCTCATGGGACATATTGGCAAGGAACCTTGATTTTGCGCTGTTTGCGCGCTCAGCATCTTCTTTGGCTGCTCTGATCTGTTCATATTGTCTGCTGATGATCGTGATATGCATGATCCTCCATACCAGGAATCCTGCAATGACCATGCCAAGAATACTTAGTCCCGCTCTTACGATCACGTACTCATAAAAAGCCTTCTTTTTAATGATCGTAAATGAAAAATCCTTAACGGCTTCACTTCTTGACTCTTTTATCTGCATCTTGAATTCGTAGGTTCCGCCGGGAACATTAGTATAGTCAACAGACGTGAATTCACTTCTTTTTACTACATTTTTCTTTTTATCGAATCCCTCCAGATAATAGGTTACCTGCGGGTTCATGAGTGAATAAGTAAATATATATCCGCTAATGGTGATCTTTCTGACATTTGGCTCTAAATTAAAAACGCCGTCCGCGTCAGCATATACCAGTTTGCCATCGCACTCTATATATGGAACTGTAACCTTGAGTTTGCTTACTTCTTCAAAAGGTTTGTTTATGTTGACCCTGCATACTCCTGTAGACCCGGATATATACAGATCGCCGTTCTCTGTCAGAGCGCTGTTCGAATTCCCCGTTGTTATGCAGGGAAGTCCGCTCGAAGCATCATAAAATAGAGGATCTATCGTTTTGTTATCAAGAAGCTCTTGTTTTCCCGCAACATAGATTCCGTTACTGCTAAGGATCCACATGTTGTCGGAGTCATCCTCATATAAATCAAAGTTATTTGAGTACGGAAATTGTTTGATTGTTGTTATATTGTAATCTGCATCCATATATGCAAGAGAATTACTTGTAACAATCCAGTATATATCCTTTTCCGTATCCTTTTTGATACGCATTATAACTTCGGAGGCAAGTCCGTCTTCTATCCCAAGGTGCCTTACACCATCATCGTTTATTACAAAGATTCCTCCGCCGTCACTTCCAACCAACATATCGCCGTTTTCGGCTTCTATTCCTGTAAGAAGTTCAGTATTCTCTATACCATCCGCTTCGTTGTATACTCTCTCAACCATGCGTCCGTCCAGAATGGCCAGACCACCTGTACAGACTACCATTATCTTTCCGTCTTTTCTTTCATATACGACCTTTATTCTGTCGCTGGGTAGTCCGTCCGAAGGTCTGTAGCATATAGCAGTTCCGTTTTTATAGCATATAAGAGCATCGTTGCCGTAGGTAGAAAACCAAAGCCTCTCTTTGCTGTCTTCCACAATAGATTTAACCGTTGTTGTCTCTAAAAAGCTGATGAGATCTCTTGAAGGAACAGGTGCACCATTTGCATACATAAAATGTCTTATGGGGAATGAATCCATCACTCTGCCATTTCCGATAACGGTAAGTCCTTCATTTTTACTTCCGATAAAGAGCATGCTTTTATGAACGCAGGTAGTATTGACTACAGTTTCCGGGAGTCCATATTGATGTGTGATATCCGCAAACTGATTCGGAACAATTTTCATTACTCCGCGTTTTGATGAAGCAACCCACAGATTTCCCTGATAATCTGTCATTATGTCTTCCACTGAATTATCGATTGGAAGATTTGAAAGATTATAGAATCTTCCGTCCTTCAATATTCCAAGTCCGTTATCCGCACATACCCACTGCTCTGTTCCTATTTCTTTTATTACATTTACATATTCAAGGGGAGCTGTGGAATACATGGTTTTTATAGAAAAGTTTTTGCCATCAAAGCTTCCGTAATATATTTCAGATTTTTTTGTTCCAAAATAGAGGTAGCCCGGGTTAGAAGCATCAGGACTTATGGAATAGATATCCTCTATGCCAACATCTTTTGCAGTATAATATCCGATCAGTTTGCCGTTGTTTAATACAAATACAGCTCCGCTCTTTGTAATTCCGTAAACATTACCGTTCTCTGCTACAACGAGTTTTCTTATCGGCTCTTTACTTAAATTATCATCTGTAACATGTAATACTTCATTATCCGGAGAAACAATGGTAATACCATTTGTTGTCCCCAGGTACATATATCCATCGGGATCTTCTATAATTGAGCGAACTGAAGAAGATGTAAGCCCGTCTGCCTTGGTGATTTTTTCAATCTTACCCTTGGACATTATGACTACACCGCTGTCGTTAGTTCCTATCCATAATCTTTGTTTTGAATCAACGCAGAGACTTACTACGCTGGCGATTCCTGAAGTGGAATCAAGTCTGAGAAAAGTATTGCCGTCATATCTTACAAGGCCACTATATCCGCCAATCCAAATAAAGCCATCTTCCGTTTCAGCTATAGCATTTGCTTCAGACGTCGGAAGGCCATTTGTATTATCATATAAAACTGCGGAGAAACCATCGCCCTTTCCTATTATGTTAACATGGTTTTCTTCATCCGCATAACTTGTAAATGAGCAGCCTGTAAAAAAAACGAGTAAGGCAAATCCGACTGCGATCTGCCTTATAATGCTCTTACCTGCGAACACTGTCTAATCTCCCTAGTAAGGTTAAAGAATCAAGAACGCATAAGAAAGAATTCATCTACTTTTGCAACAAGATGTTCTCTCGTTATCGTTTTTAAAAGATAGCCTTCAGGCTTAAGTCCGACAACATCCATAACGCTTGTCTTATCACTTTTTCCTGTGAGGAACATAACCGGAATATCTTTGGTCTCTTCATCATTTCTTAGCATTTCCAAGACCTGCGGACCGTTAGTCACAGGCATCTCATAGTCAAGAAGGATGAGATCGACTTTATTTTTTCCAAGCCATTTAATAGCCTGAAGTCCGGAAGCTGCCATGGCAACTTTATATGTGTCCTTAAGCCATCCTCTGACAAGTCCCACATAGGAAGGGTCGTCGTCAACTATAAGAATGCTCTTCTTGAATTCACCAAGTGCCTTCTTGTCAAAAAATTCCATGACTGCTGAAATATATGCATCATTGTCAAGTGGTCTAGGGAAAACTCTGTATATCAGACCAAGAGGAATCATATCAGTAACATGTTTGGTATCTGCAGGGTCACCGATAAGGATCATATGATTATCACCGTCGCGAAGCTTATCAAGCAAATACATCTTTATATCTTCGTCCAATGCTTCACCTGTCTCCATGTAATAAGTCAGGAGCGTGGTTGCATCCCAGGAATTGTTGATTTCGTCAATATCTGCAGGAACGAATGAAGCCTCAAGTCCTGAATCCTGTATTTTTTTCACTAAAACCCTAATGAAGAAGGACTCCTTTCCTCCTACGACGATTACTTTGTTAGTAACCATAAACGTTCCCTCCGAAAAAGAAATTTTTGCATAGAATAAAAAACGAAGTCATATATTATTTTACCATAGTTTCGTTACTTTAAGTTAAAATACTTTCCTATACAGATAGTACTCAAACATGTAGTCTCCCCATCCGTATTTCTCCTGATCGATCAGCTCATAATGATCATCGATATTATCAGGAATATGGTCTCTTACAAGTACATAATCCACAAGGCCTTCACGGATATATCTTGCCTGCTCCTTATAAGGATTGTTGGCATCATCTTCTATATCCAGAGTCTGTGTCTGAAACCACCTGCAATTAGGCACGATATCACATAGTGTATAAAGTCCTGCATCCAGACATCCCACGTTTAAAAGCGTAGGATTTTCGGTAGTATTTACCTCATCCCTGAATCTGTACAGGAACAAATCTCTACTCTCCTCCATAAAAGGAACATTCATTGAAGAAAATCTTATAAAGATCATGGAAAGGATAAGTGTTATCGCCCCGGCATAAAATCCCGGTCTTACGTCCTTTAATATCTTTTCCAGAATCTGTGCAAGAAAGGCCATTCCAAAAACCGCAAACATAGATAACGGAATGGAATAATAGGGAAGATTTCTGCCACCTACAAATATACCAAGGTACAAAAATCCAAACAGGATGACATAGCTGATCCTTGTAAATATCTTCCTTTTTCCCTTAAGCAGAGTATAGATAAAGCCTGCAATTGCAAAAGAGAAATAACCTATATTGTCCTGAATGAGGATGTATAACAGCTTTGCAAGATCATAGCATTTACTGAAAATCGTAGTACTTTCCCCGGCACCTGTAGTAGGATACACGAAGACATTCACATATACATATCCCCAATACCATTCGTACAAACCGTTATTTACCCCAAAGTAAATGATCCATGGTATAAACGGAATAAACATTCCAAGCAAAAATACAAGGCATGCCTTTATTCCGCCTTCAAGATCCTTGTGCACCAGATAAGCAAAAAACACAAGCATCATCCATGCAAAGTAAAAACCAAGGCCTGTAAATTTGGTATTTGCAACTATTCCGGCAAGAATACCCCCTGCAAATACTGTTTTAAGCGGCATCACCTTTTTGGAATAATCACTTTCAAAATATCTTGCAAACAGATACAGCCCTATCACCATAAAAGGCAGATATATTTCCTCTGCTGCGCCGCCCCACCAAAAGCTCCTTGATGAGACGATCACTGCGTAGGTTAAAGGGGCAACTACTGTCGAGAACTTATCCCCGGCAAATAGTCTTATTGTTTTGTAGAAAAACAAGACATCTATAAAGCCAAGCACAACCTCCAAAAGATATACTCCCAGAAAGGTTGTATGGGAACAAAGGTATGCTAATCCATATAGAAAATACAGATACATCCCCTTTTGATCAAAGACATCTCTATATAGCATTTTGCCGTTAAAGAGCGCTTTTCCCATTGTAAAATAGCTGTTTGCATCATCCCAGTTGTTGAAGGTGTACAGAAATGATGATCTGGATGCAAGCATTAGAAACAGCGCTACCGATACTGCAAAATACATATATTTTATGATGGTATTACTTTTATTATTCGTCAAGCTTAACCTCTGCCATTACGTATAGTCTGGTGTCATTTGTCCTGAACATTCTGGTATCCTCTCCGTATCCGGTTCCGCCATAATCAGGACCAAGCCTTACACCGCAGCCGTTAAGTATACTACCGGAGGTCGTAACTTCTTCCTTCTCGCTCTTCATCTTGTAAAATCTTGCGAGCATTCCGTGTACGATGCCGTTCTGTTTTACATGAATGGGAGCAATGGTATTTATCAGGCTGCCAAATTCTTTTATATTGATCTTAAGCTGTCTGTTTGTGACTGTATATACGCGGTCAGGGTCAAGGCCTTTGGTTCTAAGACACAGATAGTCATTATTTGGTCTGGACTCCTTCTGATATACAAGAGCCACTGCCAAAGACTTGCTGGGATCAACACACATGAATCTGTATGGGCTAAGTCTATAGTGTACACCAAACTGGAACACACGTCTCCATGCTTTATAAAATTCTACCTGATCTGCAATCTGTTTTTTCTGCTCATCGCTAAGTTCAGTGATATTAAGCTCATATCCAAAGCATCCGAATGCCGCAACCGAAAATCTTGTTTCAAGAGGCACTCTGTTAAGTGTCTGATGATTGGGAACTGCGGATACATGCGCTCCGATGGTATTTACCGGATAACCATAACTGTAACCTCTCTGGATATCCATCCTGCATACTGCATCAGTATCATCACTTGCCCATATCTGAGGAAAATAGCTCAAAATACCAAGGTCGAACCTGTTTCCTCCTGAAGAGCAGCCTTCGAACAATATCTTAGGGAACTTCTTTGTAAGCTCGCCCATGACCCTGTAAAGACCTATATAATATCTGTGTGTAAACTCCTTCATTCGCTCAGCGGGAAGCTCAAGCGAAAATCTGTCTGAAAAGATTCTGTTCATATCCCACTTTATGTATGAGATATTTGCAGATGAAAATACATCAGACATTGTCTGAATTATATAGTACTGAACATCCTTCCGTGTAAGATAAATGAACATCTGATTTCTTCCAAGTGAATGATGATGCCCCGGTACGCAGACTGCCCACTCAGGATGTTTTCTGTACAGCTCTGAGTCCTCATTTACCATTTCCGGCTCAACCCAAAGTCCAAAGCTCATTCCCAGATCATTGATTTTGGACGCAAGACCTTTAAGGCCTCCGGGAAGCTTCTTGGTATTAACAAACCAGTCACCAAGTCCTGCTCTGTCATCATTTCTTTTTCCAAACCATCCATCGTCAAGTACGAACAGCTCTATTCCAAGCTTTGCAGACTCCTTTGCAAGGCGAAGGATCTTAGCTTCATCAAAATCAAAATATGTTGCTTCCCAGTTGTTTATAAGGATCGGGCGCTCTTTATCTCTCCACTCACCTCTTACGATATGCTTTCTGACAAAAGCATGCATGCTTCTGCTCATACCGTTAAAGCCATTGTGTGAATATGTCATTACAGCTTCAGGTGCTTCAAATTTTTCGCCTTTTTCCAGAGTCCAGGCAAAACCTGTAGGCTGTATACCACTTACAAATCTGCTAAGGTAGGTTCCGTTTGAAGAAAGTGATGAATAATGATTGCCACTGTAGACCAGGTTAAATCCAAATACTTCGCCATAATCCTCTGTAGCATCGGGCATACTGAGCATTGTAAAGGGATTACTTCTGCTTCCGGACTCTCCGGCAGCAAGCTCTTCGCATACCACTTTACCGGCATTGCACAGACTCTTTGTCATTCCCATTTCATCAGCCCATCTGCCGTGGAATGAAGTCATCTGCATTCCTGTTGTCTGGAAATCTATCTGGTTACTGAGAAGCCTCTCAACAACCACCTTATCTTCACTGTCGTTATATATAACAGCGCTTCTTGTTATGGTGTCGCACTCAGGAAATACTTTGTATATCATCTCAAGGCGAAGATCATATGCCTTATCAACCATTGTTATAACAAGCTGCTGTGCCTTATCAACCGCAAGATCCTTATCCAGCGCCTCTCCGTTTTCAAGTGGAACTGTAACTTTTCCATCAATATCAAAGCCAACGCTGTCATCATTATAGGATCCCGGCAAAGTTTCGGGACATGATAGTTCATCTGTTATCACTGCTTCTTTAAAAAGAAAATCGCAGGTTTCAGAGCCATCAGCATGAGTGATCTCGATATAAGGTTCTCTGATATCACCCTTACCAAAAGATGACATTTCAAGAGGCATCACTTCAAGACATAAAGGACCGCTCTCCTTAGAATAAGCAATCATATTGCCGCCCTCATGTCTGTGTTTTATGCCCACAGCCTCTGCCATTCTGGCTAGAATTGATGTATCTTCCTTAGGGCCGCGGAGCAATTCCTTATACTGACCTTTTGAAAGAAGTGACTCCCCGTAATGAATATGTTCAATATGACCTGTAGGCAAAACCTGCATAAAATAACTGCAACTTCTTGTCTGTAATAAAAATATGTTTTTGTTTCTGACTATCATTATTTCCTCCCAATCACGCAGCTATACCCGGTATGTATTTAAGCGCAAATTCCTCTCATAAGAATGTCTACCATAACCTGCAGAGAATCCCCATAGGACGGTGATCCATCGCTTCCTGTCTCTCCAAGGAACTTCTCGATAGAAGCTTCTGTCATTGCCTTAATGACCGGAATGGATACAGGTCTTACAACGCCCTCCTTCATTCCTCTTTCAATAAGGTCGATGGTGTCTTCCCAGTCATTCTCTATACGATTTTGTACCTTCTGATATATCTGAGGGTATTTGTCCTTCATTACAAATACTTTTCTAAAATCAACATCCCTGTATTTATCAGGCATGCAGATCATTATTTTCTCTATCTTTTCAACTGTTGATAATGAGTTGTCGTTTAATATCTCAGCTTCCTTTTCTTTAATAGAATCAAAGCAGTAATCTACAAGTGCGTCGAATATCTCTTCCTTATCATTGAATTCCTTATAGATAGTTTTCTTGCTCATATGAAGATCGGATGCCACATCATCCATTGTAAACTTGGCGCCTTTCTTCTTAAACTCTGTGAGAACAGCTTCCAGTATTTTTACTTTTGTTTCGTTCATCTGTCTACCTTTCCTTGTATTTATATTTTTTTATTTGCTAAGAAAAAATCACTTATCGATTTAAGCAGTTCTTCTTTTTTCATACTCTTCAAAAGATATCCGTTGGGCTTTAGAGAGACCACCTTCATGACGGACTCCTTATCACCCTTTCCCGTAAGGAAAATAACAGGCACATCCTGCGTTCCGGATTCGCTTCGTATCATCTCAAGAACCTGCGGTCCGCTCGTTACCGGCATCTCATAGTCAAGAAGGATCAGATCCGGTCTGTTGTTTGCAAGATATGTAATAGCCTGCATTCCGGAATTTACTATTGTTACCCTGTACTCCTCTTCAAGCCAGGTTTTAACAAGCTTAAGGAATGTGGGATCGTCATCAACAAGCAGTATGTTTTTCCTCCTGCTCATCTCATCATTCATGGCAAGAAGTTCCCTCATTCTGTCGACAACCTTCTTTATATCAAGTGGTCTGGGAAATCTTTCGGCAATAATGTCAGCCGGAATCCGCTTAAGGACAACGTCATATTCGGATGCATCTCCTATCATGCAAAGAATTTTTTCTTTTTCTATGCACATATCCTTTAGATAGACCAGAACATCCTTTATATCTTCCACATAGGCTCCGAGATAAAAAAGGAAAATGTCAGGACCTGATTTGTACTTCTCAAGATCGTTGATCCTGGGTTCACAATGCACAATGTTTATCCCGCCATCTGTCAGGTTCTTGGATAAGGCATCCACCATGAAAGTCGAGCCACTGCTTATAAGCAAAATTTTGTTGTCCATATTCCCCTCTTTCTTAGTTGTTGGGAACTATTAACTTTCTTATAGTTTCCATTATATACATAATACTACCATAATAAAAGGTTCTTACAAAAAAATCCCGGATTCATTTTTTACCTGTATAAATTCAAGCTATTGCAGCATGTCTGCAGGAAATCTCTTTTTCTATCAGTTTTTCAAATTCACAAGCCGGGCATGGTCTTGAGAAATAATATCCCTGTATCATATCGCAGCCGGCATTTTTTAAAAGCTCATATTGTTCTCTGTTTTCAACACCTTCTGCAACAACTCTGGCATTAACAAATGATGCCATATCAAGCATAAGTTTCACAAGATGCATCTCCTTATCGCTTAGATGAATGCGTTTGATAAAGGACATATCAAGCTTGATCACATCTATAGGCATGGAGGATATCATGTTGAGTGCAGAGTATCCTGTTCCAAAGTCATCAATCTCTATTTCAAAGCCTCTGTCCCTGAGTTCCTGCACGGTTTCTACCATCTGATCTGCATTACTCGTATAAGCAGATTCAGTTATCTCAAGGTGAAGAAGATCCGGAGTGATCCAGTTCTTTTCAACAAGCGAGTATATCTCATCATCAAGATCAGGCGCCACCATGTCGACCCTTGATACATTGACAGATACAGGAAGTTTGAAATCATATCTTATCATCCACTCGCCAACCTGCCTTGCCACTTCATTCCACACATAATGATCGAGCTTATGTATAAGACCCTGCTTCTCAAAAAGAGGGATAAATGCTGCAGGGCTAAGTAGTCCATAATCGGGATGATCCCATCTTATCAGCGCTTCGGCACTGTAGAGTACATTCCTGTCACCCTGAATAGCATATTTGGGCTGATAAAAGACTACAAACCTTCCGCTTTCCATTGCCTTTTCCATGCTGTTTACCAGGCTGTCCTGATATATCTCCTTCTCATTCATTTCCTTGTCATATATGGCCAGTCTGACATTAAAATTGCCTCTTACACTGTTGCATGCATGCCTTGCTCTGTCGAATCTGTCTTCGGCTTTTATAGTCTTATCCACCTTGGGATATACTCCCATTCTTATGGTGATCTTTGTGTCAGCAACAATTTCCGTAATGTTATCCTCAATGATCTTCAAAATGGCACGCGGTCTTCGTTCATGCGGAATATACATAAGAAACTCGTCACCACTTCCTCTTCCCGCTATGCCGTGATAGAACTCTGCAATCCCTCTGATGCACCCGGCAGTACAAAGTATTACTCTGTTGCCCATCTCTCTTCCGTGAAATTCATTAATGCTGTGCAGCTTATTTATGTTTATAACAATAGCATCCATATCTTCATCAGAGTAATACTGATCTCTTAGAGCTGAATACTTCAAGAAATACTCGTAGTTGTATAGCCCTGTAAGAGAATCGTTCTCAGTTGCTCTTATAAGGTCTATACCCTCACTAAGTTCAATAGTTCTCTTTACCCTTGCCTTGATAACCTCCGGATGTAAATATGGTTTGGCGATAAAATCCACAGCTCCCATCTGAAGACATCTTGCTTCTGAGTTGATCTCGGATGTACAGACTATTACAGGTATCTGTTTAAGGGCATTGTCACTGTGCATGATATCCAATATCTTATAGCCGTCCATAAGAGGCAATATAAGGTCAAGAAGAACAAGTGATAATGTATCGGCATTCTCTCTGATAAGCTTCATAGCCTGCTCACCGTCTTCGGCATGCAATTTCTCATATTCATCTCCGAGAATATTACCAAGAATGAGCATATTAATTCTCTCATCCTCTACAATAAGAACCTGCCTTTTTATTCCTAAATTTTCTTTCATAGCCATTCCCCCTCTTTCCAAAAATCGTAAGGGCAGTTTTCGCATGTGCTTAGTATCCCATGCTATGTAAACATTTTATCATCTGTGAGTTTCCAATGGTCTATTGTACTTATGAAACTTATATTAATTTTTCAAAAACAAATATCACAGGAAAGCAATTTCCTAATATACAAAAAACACTCCCCAAACGGATGAATGATTTCTCATCACGTTCAGGGAGTTGAATTTTAGTCAAAACAGTCTTCGCCGAATCTTACTTTTGCATAGGCTTTTATTACTTCTACGCACTTTTCAAAGCCCAGCTTTCCGCTATCGAGGCACAGATCATAGTTTAGGGCATCTGTCCAGTTGTGACCTGTGTGATATTCATAATAATCAGCTCTTCCTTTATCGATCTGGGCTATAAACTTTTCAAGCTCTTTACCTTTAAGACTCTGTACCTTGCCTGCTTCCTGCATAAGGAAGTCGTGATCTGCATGGACAAATACTCTTAAGGCATTTTCATAATCCTTTAATACAAAGTCGGCGCAGCGTCCGACAATGACGCAGGGCTCACCTTTTTCCGCAAGCATCTTTATGGCTTTAGCCTGATAACTGAAAATATTTTCTTCAGAAGTATAATCGGCATCACCCGGCTTTTTAACATTGCCGTCATATATTGTTGATATGAGAGACAATTTATTCTTCCAGCTCTTTTTTACCTTCTCATCAGAATCCACAAACAGACTCTCATTGATTCCGCTTATTTCGGATGCAACTCTTGACAGTTCCTTGTCATAGTAGTGGATATTAAGCTCGTCTGCGAGCATCTTGCCAACAGTTCTTCCGCCACTTCCGTACTGTCTTGCAATTGTAATAACTATATTTTTCATTATCAGTATCCCCCTGTTAATTATTCTCCCAGATAAGCTTTGCGGATGGACTCATCATTTAAGAGTTCTGCGCCGGTTCCTTCTTTTACTATGCTTCCTGTCTCAAGTACGTATGCCCTGTTTGCGATAGTAAGGGCTTTCTTTGCATTCTGCTCAACCAAAAGTACCGTCACTCCATCCTTATTAACGTCCTCTATTATGCTAAAGATTTCGTTTACAAAAATAGGTGAAAGCCCCATTGAAGGTTCATCCATCAAAATAATATCAGGATGCGACATAAGTGCTCTTCCCATTGCAAGCATCTGCTGCTCGCCTCCCGATAATGTTCCGGATCTTTGATTTTTTCTCTCCTCAAGTCTGGGGAATCTCTTGTATACAAGTTTAAGTGTGTCGTTAAATTCCTGCTGGTCATTTCTTGTATACGCACCCATCTTAAGATTCTGAAGAACGGTCATGTCCGCAAATACTCTTCGTCCCTCCGGTACATGAGCCATTCCCAGAGATACTATCTTGTGTCCGGGAAGCTTTGTTATATCCGTATCATTATATTTAACAGTTCCACTCTCAGGTGTAAGCAATCCGGAAAGTGTGTGTAGCGTAGTAGTCTTACCTGCTCCGTTTGCCCCTATAAGAGCAACTATTTCTCCCTTATCAACATGGAATGATATTCCCTTTAATGCATTTATAATGCCGTAATTAACGGTCAGATTCTGCACATCAAGTAGTGCCATATCAGGTCTCCTTACATAATTTTAATCCTGCAGCGAGTATCTGCTGCATTGCCGCAATCTATTAATCCTGTCCAAGGTAAGCTGCAATAACTTCCTTATCAGCCAATACCTGCTTGGTTTCACCCTGCTTTAAGACTCGCCCGAAATTAAGTACCGTAAGCTTCTCGCATATTCCCGAAACAAGCTTCATGTCATGTTCTATAAGAAGAATTGTCATATTAAATTCCCTGCGAACAAGGGCTATAGTTTCCATAAGCTCTGCTGTCTCATTTGGATTCATTCCGGCAGCCGGCTCATCAAGAAGAAGGAGCTTTGGTGAAGTAGCCATAGCTCTGGCTATTTCCAGCTTTCTCTGTTTTCCGTAAGGAAGATTACTTGCAAGAACGTCCCTCTCTTTATCAAGGTCAAAAACTTTAAGAAGCTTCATTGCTTCATCGTCCATCTTCTTTTCTACACTTTTATATTTTCCTATGTGGAGTATTCCTTCAAGGGCGCTGTATTTAAATGTCTCTGACAATCCAACCTTAACGTTGTCTATAACAGACATCTGTTTAAAGAGTCTTATATTCTGAAAAGTACGGGCTATTCCGCTGTGATTTATCTCTATGGTACTCTTTCTGGTGATATCCTCGCCGTCAAGCTTTATGACGCCTTCGTTTGGTTTATATACACCTGTAAGAAGGTTAAAAACTGTGGTTTTTCCTGCTCCGTTAGGTCCTATGAGTCCGTAGAGCTCACCTTTTTCTATTGTGATACTAAAATCATCGACAGCACGGAGTCCGCCGAATGATACGCTTAAATTGTTTACATCAAGTAGTGCCATGGCTTCATCCTTTCTTAAATCCTGCTACAAGTTTCTTGCGATAATCAATTACCTTGGGTGACCAGTTCACGATCATCATCACGATAAGGACAATTGAGTAAATGAGCATACGGTATGTATTTAGTCCTCTGAGGAGCTCCGGAAGCAGATAGAGGATACATGCTGCTATGACAGAGCCTCTGATATTGCCTATTCCGCCCAAAACCACGTATACAAGGATCATAATAGATGCGTTGTAGCCAAAATACTGTGATGATGCAGTAAGCGTAGTGATGTTGTGTGAAAACAGAACGCCTGCAGCACCTGCTATGGCAGCTGAAATGGTAAATGCCATCATCTTATATCGTGTCACATTTATACCTGTTGCTTCGGCCGCAATGTAGTTGTCACGAATAGCCATGATCGCGCGTCCGTCTCTTGAGTTAACAAGATTCTGAACAACGATAAGTGTAAGCAAAAGCACAATTATTCCAATTGTAAAATTAGCATCATGCGGTGTTCCGGTTATTCCCATCGCACCGTTTACGATAACCTCTCCTTCGGGATCCATTCCAAGCTCCATTGAATTTTTCATGGAAAAATGAATACCGTTTGAATCAACTCCAATATAAAATGCATTGATTATGTTCTTGATGATCTCGCCAAATGCAAGAGTTACGATCGCAAGATAGTCGCCCTTTAATCTAAGTACCGGAATACCTATAAGGAATCCGAACAGTGCGGCAAAAGCGATGCCTATTATAAATGCAAGTATAAATCTCGGTGCCTGAGGAATCGACTCCTCAGTAACCTTTGAAAAGAAAGCACTTGTGAAGGCACCGATACACATAAATCCACAGTGTCCGATGCTTAGCTCTCCCAAAATACCAACACAAAGGTTAAGCGCAACGGCTATTACCGCATAATAGGTCATCGGCACCAAAAGTCCCTTCATATGACTCGACAAATGCCCCGTAGATGCAAGTATCTGAAAAATAATATATGCAAGTATAACTACCGCATAGGTTATATAATTATCTCTGATTTTTTTTGATTTCATCCTGAATATCCTCTTTTCATACGTAATCTTTTATCAAACCTTTTCCTGAATGACTTTTCCAAGTATTCCTGTAGGTTTAACAAGAAGAACGATTACAAGTATTCCAAATACAATTGCATCTGAAAGCTGTGATGAAATATAGGTTTTACTGAGAATTTCCACTATACCAAGTAAAAGTCCTCCGATCATTGCTCCGGGAATAGAACCGATACCGCCCAAAACTGCTGCTACGAAAGCTTTGATACCGGGCATAGCTCCCGTATATGGTGAAAGGGAAGGATAGGCTGAGCAGAGAAGCGCACCCGCAATAGCTGCAAGCGCAGAGCCAATCGCAAAGGTCAGCATGATGGTCTTATTAACATTTATGCCCATGAGAGTTGCAGCGCCTTTATCTTCTGCAACTGCAAGCATAGCCTGTCCCTGTTTCGTCTTATTAATAAATAGCTGAAGGACCAAAAGAATAACAAGACTTATTATTATGGTCACGATAGTAACTCCCTGAATCTTGAGCTGTCCGCCAGCAAGAGAAAGGCCTTCCCAGGATATAACCGATGTAAATGATTTAATATCTGCGCCAAAAATCAGAAGCGCTACATTTTCAAGGAGGTAACTGACACCTATCGCGGTAATAAGAACGGCAAGCGGTGAGGCTGCCCCTCTAAGAGGTCTGTACGCAATAAATTCCGTTGTTATTCCAAGCAAAGTACATAGCACGATCGCAACAAGGATTCCCACAACTGAGTTACCGCTAAGAGCACCGCTTACTGTAAATATCACGTAACATCCAACCATGATAAAATCGCCATGAGCGAAATTCAGCATCTTGGCAATTCCGTAAACCATGGTATAGCCAAGAGCAATTATTGCATATATACTCCCCAGACTAAGACCATTAATCAGATAGGTTAAAAAACTCATCTTTATTCCTCCAAACACCGGCATTTTATTCGTAATGCCTTTTAATTTACAACTAAATAATATTTTACATCAAAATAAGAAAAATGCGAGGAACACTTATCACAGCATTCCTCGCCGCTTATTACCAAATATTATCGATCTTATTATCAATCAGCAGAGACATAAGCTCCATCTTTGATCACAACAGCCTTGGGCTCCTTGTTAGGTTCGCCTGACGCATCCCATGTCATTTTGGATGATGTAAGGCCTGTAGCTTCGATCTCTGTCATAGCACTCTTAACTGCCTCACAGATATCGCTTACGCTCATATCAGGTGTAGCACCCTTTGCTTCAAGCGCCTGCTTGATGATATATACTGCATCATAAGCATCTGCTGCAAACTGATTGGGAACCTCTCCATATTTTTCCTGATAATTTGTTACGAAGTTTACTGTAAGATCATCAGTTGCATCTGCTGCGAAAGGAGTAAGAAGCATAAGTCCTTCTGCAAGAGATGTGTCGAAGTTTTCAACTGTAAGGATACCATCCATACCGTCTACACCGAAGAATGTAGGAGCATACCCCATTGTGTTAGCCTGTGTAAGGATAAGTGAAGCATCCTTGTAGTAAATAGGAAGGAATACGAGGTCAGCGCCTGCATCCTTAGCCTTCTGAAGCTGAACTGAGAAATCTGTGTTGTTGTCCTGAGTAAATGCCTCAGCTGAAACTACTTCGTAGTTTTTTCCCTCTGATTCAGCAACAAACTTCTGATAAATTCCGTTTGAATAAACATCTGAACTATCGTATATGATACCAACCTTAGTTGCGAGTGAGTGCTCATCGATGTACTGAGCAGATGCAATACCCTGGTTAGGATCTGAGAAGCATACACGGAATACATTGTCGTATTTTACACAATCCTCTGCTGAACCTGAAGGTGTAAGCTGGAACATGTTGTCTTGCTTGGTATACTCTGAAACTGCGATTGAACATGCACTTGTAGTTGATCCTACAAGGAGCTGCATGCCCCAGTCCTTAAGAGTATTATATGCATTTACTGATTTCTCAGCATTAAGCTCATCATCTTCCTTGCTGTAAGCAACCTGGTAACCATTAATACCACCTGCTGCATTGATCTCATCAACTGCAAGCTCTGCTGCATTACATACTGCGTTACCGTATGCAGCTGCTCCTCCGGTAAGAGGTCCGATTGCACCGATCTTGAATACAGCTCCGTCTGCCTGTGCGCTTTCCTCTGTACTTGTTGCTTCAGTGGAGCCTCCGCATCCTGCGATGGTTCCTGCAAGCATTGCTGATACAAGAGTTACACTTAATAAGTCTTTGAACTTCTTCATAAATTCTCCTCCTTCATGATATTTATCACTACTATTAAGTTAAAATGTATCTTGTATTATTGTTTTTATTTAATACTTGTATACAATTCTAACTGTTATTCAATAC
>Ga0247608_10003385_pt1 | contig 18657 bp, 16 predicted proteins | sample 176DNAGHGlowgp2_FD_193490 | JGI IMG/M metagenome (GOLD analysis project Ga0247608, IMG submission 193490) | Sheep rumen microbial communities from Palmerston North, Manawatu-Wanganui, New Zealand - 1766 DNA GHGlow gp2 | ecosystem: Host-associated > Mammals > Digestive system > Stomach > Rumen ... | reverse complement strand
ATAAAACTGAGGGATAGAAATCCCTCAGCTTATTAATCATTTATGTCGTTTAACTGTATCTATAAATTTTTGTGAAAAAGACATAATAAATGCTTCACTAACTAGACCAGTTTTAGATTTATTAACTTTAAGAGTTAAATGATCAGAAGATAATTTTTTAGCTAAAGATTCTAAATATTCACAAAATTTAGAATCTTTAGAATTAGTTTTTTGTATATCTATTTGAATAAATGATGAACTTATAATAGGATATTTGGATAAATCTTTAGTTCCCTTATCAGATTTCATCATTCGTATCATACCTTTTTTAAGTCGATTTTCAAATTTATTTTCATCTTTCCAATATTTGATTTTTACTCCACCACATTTGTATTGTGATAAAGTCTTTTCTATTTCAGTTTTATGTTTTTCAATATTAGAAATTGCGGAACTATAATTATTATAATTATCTTTACACATTTTTGCGAATTCAATTTTTATAGTTCTATCGGATGAAATAAATTTAATTTTATCTATAAATCTAGATTTTTTAATTTCTTCATCTTCTTCAGCTTCATTTGATTTTTTAATAGCAAATGCAATGAGACCTGATACAGCTAAAACTACGAAAACACAAACCATGATCCATGGACAACTAGAAATTATTCCAATCATCCACCCGCATGCTTTAAATATACCAGTTACTAGCAAGCCACCGATTTTAGCGATTCCTACAGCTGCTGCACCAATAATACCTTCAGATGATTCTTCAGCTTTATCTAAATCAGGATCTTCATAACCATTATTACAATCACCAAGTTGAAAATCTCCAACTGTTTCAACACCTTCATCTGGTCCAAAAAGACCTTGAGAACATGCGTAAACATTCATTTCAGTAGCAAATATTTTATCATTATTAATCATAATTATTTTCCCATCAATTCTTTTATATCATTAATAATTTCATCGGATAAAATAATTTCTTGTTGCATCATTGGAAAACCGAAACCACCATCATCCTCTTCAATTTCATTTATTATTAATGGATTTTCATCAAATTTTATATTTGTAATAGAAGAATTAATAGATTTTACTAATTTCCAATGTTCGTCAGTAACTTCTTGATTATTAGCAAATAAAAAATATCCTTCATTTACAGTTAAATCTATTATAACAGATTTATCATTAGGATGTTTTGAAATTTTATGAAATGAATTAGCACAATATTTAATATATTCTTTTACTGAAACAGGTTTAAAAATACTATCTAATTCTCCAAATTCAACATCATCAATAATCGATTTCGGACTTTTATCGATTTCTTTAAGTATTGTTTCTTTAGCCGTTTTCAAATATTTACAATAATCGTCATAAGCTGTTTTAAAGAAATTTGATATTTTATCCATTAACGGTTTATTATTCTTTATTTTCTCTTTTAGTTTTTTATCTTTTGCTTTATGTACTTTATTTAAAATAAAAGCAACAAAAACTAAAATGGCATCTAAGAGTAAAAATCCTATAATAAATGTTTTTATAGAATTAAGACTTTCTCCTATTATTCCTTCTTGCGATTGTTCATCCTTTAAATTATAATTTTCACTTGAAAATATTTTATCGTTATTAATCATTTTTTACTCCATAAGCTTTTTTAAAAGCGTCAATAAATATATTCCAACCAGGAAATCCTGGAAAACTTCTATCGTCTAAATAATAATCAGCATAAATCTTTTTCGAAGGTTTGAAATTTATACTATCTGAATTATCATTAGCTTTTGTAACTTTAATACCATTAGCCAATAAAAATGATAATGCTTGTTTAAGATATTCACCATCTCTACAAGTCCATAAGATAATTTGAACTCCAAATGATTGTAAATACTTTATAGATTCAATAGCATTCGGTTTAACTTTACCAATTTTTGGAAAAGCATCATCGACGATTGTACCATCGAAATCTACCGCAAGTATCAGTTTATCACTAGGTTTATTAAAGTTACCAATATAAAGACTAGTAGGATTTAATATAGTTATGGGTTCAGTATTCATAACTTCGTATGAAAATAATCTATTATTATTGATCATCTTTATCACCAAAATCTATATTACCATAATCATTTCCAGAGAATTTAACCTCTAGACCAGCAGCTTTACAGAAGACTTCTGTAGTATTAACTGCCTGTTTATTGTGAGTTCGAATATCCAAATCAGATAATCTAACATCACCAGTTGATACAATAGTATTCAACATTTGTTGTTTACTTATTTGATCATCTGCACGAGGACCAAGAAATTCTTTAAGAGCATTAGTTTGATTTGTTGCAGCCAATGCATAAGTCTGAACGTTTGTAGTAGAAGCAGTTTTATCTTCTTGTACAACCTGTCCAGTTAACGGGTTAATATGATCACTACTATTAGAAATAGAGTTTTTATGTTGCAACATCTGTTGGAAGAATCGTCTAATCGGACAGTAAATAATTGGTACCTTTGTTAATGTACACATTGGTTTACCTCTAGGATTTCTAAAAGGCATAAATACGTATTCAAATAAACTGATCTTCCATTTATCAGCAATAGCTTTAATCTTTTCAAGAGTCATATTATCAGATTTTTTCTTTTCAAGTTGATTAATATCTATAAAAAGATTTAAATCATCCTGCTCTATATATTTCTTCATCAAATCAATGAATTGTTTATCTGACATTTTAGCAAAAGCTATTCTATAAGTATCAGCATTAAATCCTGAAGGATCAATATCATCCATTAATTTGTAAATATTTTCTTCATACTTTTTACGTATTTTTTTAAACTGTTCAGCAGAAACTTTCATTATATAATAATCCTCCTACCATAGTCATAGGCATAATTTATATAGTCGTAACTTTCAAGAGATTCATCCATTTCATTAAATTCATAACAAAAATAACGAATCTTTTCACAAGAATAATTATTAGTCATTATCTTAGCTAAATTATATTTTAAAGCATTTTCTTTATTATGAAAATGTTTAATTTTATTATCATCAGTTCTAAGATAATAACCCGATTTATCAGAATAAATCGAAAAGAAATAAGATTCAACAGATCTATCCCAATTACCACCATCTATTTGCAAGACATATGAATCTTGTTTTATGTGTTCTAAGGACAACATTGAATCTTTTAATTTATCAAATGAATTTTGGTTTTTATGCTTAATTATAAAATCTTTAATAGTACTATAAGCGTATTTAGGTGTAAATTCATATGATTCGAAACTAAAAATTTTAGCCAAATTCATAATTGTTATCCCTAATGTTTTAATCGTAATATATAGAAATGTCAATTTAGAAAAAAAGAAGGATACTAAAATTTCTCCTTCTTTTTTAAGTCATTAATTAATGTGAAACCTTTTCAGGTGATACAGTATCAATGACTTTTCTCGTCAAAGTCTTATTGAAATTCCATAAGGCTTTGCAGAAGTTTTTTCCAGATTGTAAGAGAGTCTTTACGAAAGACTGTTTATTACAATCATAATACACTACCCCACCGAGTTCAGCATAAACTGCAAGTGGGTTTTTGATTCCGGATAAGTGGTATTTCAACCATCCATCTGGATCTTCTTTAGAAAGCTGTTCATTAGCTCTCTTAAAGTAGATTTTACAAAATTTTCTAAAGTCCTTGCTATTTTCATAAACGGACTTAGAAAATCCGATGAGGTCTTCTGAAGAAATCTTGTTGTCTTCAGTCAACCCATTTGTTATGATGTCCTTGTAACGCTTTCCAAGGATATGCATAACTGGCGATCCAAATGACTTGGAGTTTTCCAAGTATTTTAATCTCTTTACGATATTAGAACTTAATCTAACATCGTAACCTTTCAATAATTTTTTCAGGTTCATTTTCATTTTCATATTACCACCTCATTATTATAATATACAAAAAAAAAACAATTAGTTTACAAAAAAAAGAAACCGTAATAATTCGGTACAGAAAACTCTTTCGAGTTTTACTGTTTTAACAATTAGAATGGTGGGTTTTCACCATTAACCTGAATTCCCCATTCTATTGTGCCATTATTGAGCACTCTTCCATAAAAGAAATCGATCTCGCCTTTGAATTGATGTGTTTTAAATTCTTCGTTCAAAACTTTAAAAATGTAATCCCTATCGAGATCTTCATAGACGTTATCGTTTTTGAAGACAACCAATGCATTTATTGCCTTGAGTCGTCCCTCTCCACCATTCTCGTTCTTATTGTAAATGGATTTTGACATACAATACGCTGGTGCTTCCCATTTTATTTTATCTGCACCAGAACCATAATTATAACATTTGAAAATATAATCATCATAATTAAACTTATGACGAATAATTTCATTTTCTTTTTCTACGATCATAATAATCTCCTAGTTTTATTATAGAGAGTATTCTTTCTCTCTTTTAAAATTTTAAGAACTCATACAAGCTCCTTTCAATATTATAATATATAAAAAAAACGATAGATTTACAAAAAAAGAACCTGAGATTTACTCAGGTTCTTGAATTGAAAAAATCATTTCAATTTCAGCAATTTACTCATTCGAAAGTTGTGTGTTATTGCATATAATAGACATAATACATTTTGTTCTTGATTCGAACATTTGATAAGTTTTCTCATGTTCTATTTTAGATTTTTCAACTTCCATTTGTTGCAATTCAATTTCTTTTTCATGAACAAGTCTTTCAGCATCAATCGATTTTAATAAATCTCTTTTATAATTGATATAATTAGTAAATGCTTCTGGATTAGCTTTAGCAAGTTCTAATTCTTCTTTAGTCAATCCGATACCATTAGTATTAGATGTTTTTAAATCATCCATAATAGTCTCCTTAATTATTATGATATTAAGAATTCATACAAATTCTTTACATTATAATAATATATAAAACAAGAGGGAATCTATTCCCTCTTGTTTAATTATTTAGAAACCACCAGATTCATCATTGCCTATACCTTGATTCAAACCATCATTAGTTGTTACTTTACCATCAGGTGTAACAATTATAGGCTTGAATTCAGTATTAACAATTTGATCATTAACTGATCTGTTTATTCTCTTTTCAATAGCAGTTTTATTAGCTTCAGGTCTAAGATTTTGTGCAAGACGTATATACTTATCCAAACCTACACCAGGCATAAGTTGTTGATAAAGTTTTTGTTTAAATTTAAATCTTGCAGAATTGGTAACTTCGGTATCATCATCGGGATCAATCACAATACCAATAATATTCTCAATGTAAGATTGAACAGTTGAGAATAAGTTATTAGCGTTTTGCATATTCAAACTTTCAGGAGGAGCAAAGCGTACAAGAATTTCTGAAAGAGAGAAATCTTTATTTCCATCTTTAATTTTCTTATACAATCCAGAACCAACAATAAGTAATTTGATAAATTTAGTAGCAATATTGCCAAATACTCCCTGAAGTTTAATAAGATCGAAACGATATTCAGCATTTCTAGAAGCTGCTAATGAAGCAAAATCTTCTTCTTGATAAGGATTGGTAATAGTTACAGGACATTTAAGCTGTGTAACAATATCATTTTCCAATCTTTGTTCAAGATCATCCTGTTGATCTACAGTGTTATGCTGTGAGATATCTTCATATTCAAACAATTGTTCACCATCATAAATTGGTACAACAATTGTTTCAGACAATGATGCTGATTTAAGAACTCTTGATAATGAAGTGAATGGAGATTCAACATTCAATTTACGAGTTGTTAAAGCATTTTCAATAGCTCTGATAGAATAACCAAAGTTTTTAGCCTTACCAACATTAACTGTAATCTTATCACGCTGTCCTGTACGAGTAAGACGAGTCATGATATTATTCATATTTACAAGAATCTTCTCATAACATGTGAATAAACAGTTTTTCATAAATGATTCAGGAATACCATTTCCATCCAAACCAGGTGTAAAATAGCACATATATTTTTCAGGAATATACATAATCTTAATACGATTCTGTACAATAGCTCCATCTCTAATAAGAGCCATGATAGTATCCATAAATGTTTCATCATCTTCAATATCATGTCTATGGATTTTTTGTTTAAGTACATTAAACATAATCTTCTTCATGATATTATTACGACGAATAGCATCATCTCCAGCTACACCAACATCAAAACCTGCTATATCTAATCCTGCTCCAAGAGCCATTGAGCCTGCACCTGTAATACCTACTGAAGGTAAATCTGATACAGCAGCAATTCCACCCATAGGAACTCCCTGAACACCTGCTCCGAATGAACCAGATGTAGCTGGTGAAGGAGATATAGCAAAATCATTATTGATACCAAGATTGAGGAACATATCTGTAAAGTTACAGTTACGTTTATTTACAGATTCAACGTTTCCTGTATATGGTGAAGTTTCGATGATATAGTAACCTACATGTCTGCCTGCAACGATTACAGGAATAACATCTTCGGCATCATATTCTTTAATCAAACAATCATTTAATAAAGAATATTCATTAGGTGAGAAATCTGATGTGAATTCATCAAGTACTGATTTAGGTCCATTATCAATTTCCATTCCATCTTTAACTATTGGATCTTGATCGTAATTCTTATCACGTTCTTTAAGACGTTTTTCATCTTGAAGCCTAACATTAAATGCTTTTAATCCAGCTTTAGGATTTTCATGATAAGCTGACATCTGCATAAGTCTACGGAAGTTATTAATAGAAACACCCATAGCTAATTCAGACTGATCATAGAATTCAATATTGTTATCAATTGTTTTAACAGCATTAAAGATTTGTTCCTTAAAGTGTTCAGACAATGAACCATCAACTTTTACTTTATCTTGGAATTCACGGAATTTTTCATTAACTTCATTAACTTTTTCAGTTTTATTAATTACGTTAGATCCATAAATATCAAACAATCTTTCATTTCTAACACGCTCGATATTATTAGAAACATCTTCAATACCACGAGCCATATATTCATTAAGATCTTCTTTTGATACGAATTTGTTAATTACTGAATCTCTTAAATCTGTATAATTTTTCTTATTAAATGTTAATTTTTCTTCACCGTCTACAGATTCTGTAGACATAATTTTATATTTAGGATCATTGAAATTTGGAATTAAACGATGTTCTCTAGAATGATAATCTGAAATAACATCTTCATAAGCTTCTGTAGAATTAGCAGAAGTTCTAAACTTATAGTCTGCATATTTTTGTGAAAAATTACGCATACTAATTTTAGCCATTTCCATAATATCTGTGTATGGGAAAACAACTACAGGTTTAGCACCTTCGATAAGAGCAGTACGTAAATATCTAGGAAGCCTGTCTTCAATACAATATCTATCAAGAATTTCTTTTTCAATACGTTCATTAATAGGGTTTTCAGATAATACTGAAGGATCATTATCATCGGGATTTAATGTACTAGGAACATATACATTCGAAACAGAACGTTTTGTAATTTCATTGATTGCTAAAATATCTCTAGCTTTCATATCAGCACATCTATAAACTGTTGGAATAAGACGTGCTACATTACGATATTCTGAAACAAGATTACGATATGATGAAAAAATAGAAGCATGGAAATTATAAGTTTCCAAATCTTCTTTATTATCATTATCACTATATACCATACGGAAACCGTCTCTTGTAGTTGGATCTCCGTACATTCCACCGAAATTTCTATTCAAAGATGTATCATATGAATCAGCTATAAATGTTTCTTTAGTAAGATTTTGAAGCTGTTTCATGGTATTAAATACATAATTAGGATCACTCTCATCAGTATTTTTCAAACTCTTAGATACCATCTTTTCAATTCGATCAAGTTGATTTCTATTATCTTGAACGAACTGTGGTGTCAATCCTAAATGATCCGCATAAATACTAAGATTAGCATCATTATTTAGAATATCTAAATTGCTATTATTACTTTTAGGCATCTGTCAAACTCCTATTTAGTAGTTACTGGTTTTGGAATCATATATGTTAAACCGTAAATACCATGTGGAATAACATTAGGGAATTCACGCATAACATTTCCATTTATACCAACAACATTTGAAATTTCTTTCATATGTTTGTAAACGTCTTCATTACCTTCTTGTGTAAATACACCTTGTGTAGAAATCTGGTCACCATCATAATCAGCACCCATCGCAGCAAGATATGTAGAGAACATACGCATTGTATCTGTAAACATACCTTCAATATCTTCTGATGTTTTATAATTCAAAATAGGATAACGTGGATATAATACACCGTTAAAGAAAACAGAAGTGTATTCATTACAAGGAATAATATTCATAAGACCACAATAAGTATTATTATATGTAGTCAATGGATATCGTGTATTATAAATAGATTTATTTTTAATATTATCCATAGCTACAATATAAAGCAATTCACAATATGTGAGTTCTCTATATGAATTAGGATTTTCTTCATCTTCTGTAATATCTGTAGAAAAAGACGGTTTACCATCAGCAACAGACATACGAACCGTTAATGGAATTCTAAATCCATTTTCACCTTTAAGTGTTACTTTTTCTACACGATAATGTTTAGATTTTTTATAATTGTCTAAAACATTTCTAATAGAATCTGTTGTAAATTCATCGATCCATGTACTATCAAGTGGAGCTTCGATTACTTTCTTTTGTTCAAAATCATAATAATTTATAGATATTCTACCAGATACATAATTTTGAATCCATCTTGAAACGCCGAAAATCATAAAAGGAGCAAAGATATTTGCTGCTGTAGCTAATGGTGTAGATGAATGGAAGAAATCTGCTTCACATTGTGTATAATGTTCTGTATTAAAATCTGGTGGAGAAATAACCAAACGAGCACCATAGTCTGTCGCTTTACCAACTACGAATTTATTAGCAAAACCATCAGCACCACCAATCTTTTTCATATAAAATTCATAAATCTCATAAAGAGCATCTTGCATTTTTACATGAGAGATTGAACGTTTTGGTTCATTTGGATCATCCATGAATGAAATATCATCGAGATTTTTAATAATATCAGCTAAACGTAATATCTTAGCATATAACTGATTTATAATATTTCTTTTAGAACTTCCATCAGATGAATATTTAACATCACGATACCACGCTGGCATTATTAATAATTTGTCCCAGAAAATTTCATCAACTGTATAAGCTTTTAACCACTTTCTACGTGTTTTAGCGGCTTTACTCATATCATTTGTAGTTCTCCAAGAAATATAAGGCCATGCTTCTTTCAACCAAGTAATTCCTGTACCAGTATTTTTATAAACTGCATCAACTGGAACAGTTTCACCAGGATCAATTTTAGTAAGTTCGCCAGTTTTATCAACATAGTATCTTCCGATACCAAGTTTCATATCATTTGCTATGCCTTTTTTCAATCGTTTTAAAACATAAAAAGCATGAGGATTCATAAATACATCATTTAAATTTACCCATCCCCATTTAGTTTTACGATCTTCTGTACCAGGAGCACCAAATATTTCTTCAGAAAACATTCCTTCAGGATGTAATTCTGATGTACTAGGAACAAAGTATAAGGTTGATGTTACTTCTTTCCAACCATTAATTTCTATATCTTTATTAGGATTAACTAAGTTAATCGACATTGAATCTAACATATAGTTACCTCTGTAAGTATATAAATTTGTCTTTGAATAATAATGAAAAACTGAGGCTAAAATGCCTCAGTTTATTATTTTATCGATAAGCCATACATATTTCTGATTCGTCACCAGCATAATATGTATTAGAATTTTCAGTTTTATATGATCCTAAATTAGGATCATCAATAGATGCTGTATATTTTATACCACTACCATCAAGAATAGCTAACCAAGTTCGTTTATTATAGTGTGTTACTCCAATAAATTCTACTACAGCTATTTCAGGATCTATAAAACTTTCATTATCCTTAGGATTTTCTACATCATAATACTTTGAAGTAAAATATGTAATTTGTCTTTCTTTTTCATTATAAATGTAATACATTTTTATAGAAAAATTAGACGGATTATTTACACAATTGTTAATTAAATCCGCAGCACTAAAATTAAAATCTTTAGCACTTAATCTCGTTTCCTCATTTGTTACAGGATTAATATATCTTACAGTAAAACGTTTCCAGAAAGTTCTATCATTAACAGCTAAAATTGTATCAATTCTAGGTTTATCCAGTTGCTTAATTGAAACTTTTATAAAGTATATATCTTCACGAAGTTTAGTAACTTTAAATATATTATCATTAAATATATTTGTAGGTTTATTTCTTTGTAAAGATCTAGCAATAGGGAGAAAAAAATCCACATTGTTAATCAATTTTTTGAACTTAGAAATATTGCTAGTATTTACAGTTTCAGCTGTTGAACTATCTATTTCTTTAACTCTATAAAAAAATTGTTCTGCTCCATTTTTAGTAAGTAATTCTCTAGCTTTTTCTTCAGTCACAGTTTTCAAATCAAGTATAGGATTATAATATATCTTTACTTGATTTGATATAAGATTAACCATTCGACGTTCATAAACTATTCCATCATAAGAATTTTCCAAAATAACTGATTTTGAAAAATCATTTGAAAAATTAAAATGATTATAATAAAAATCACTAACTGTATTTTTTAAACGTTCATAATCAAAACTACCCATAAACAACTCCTATTATTTAATAGCTTCCTCAATAGGAGAAACAATATCTTTCTTATTTTCGCCACGAGTGTGTTCCATAGCAACAGTAATACCATATTTAGGATCCCATGAAGTTAATGATGTGAATCCTGATGTATATTTAGGAATATGTTCATAGTTAATCATAGTTCCATTTTTTATTCCAGCAGCATAATATTTTTCATAAACATTTCTAAATAAAACTGTATAATCTTTAGGATCTCTTGTAAGATTCATACAAATCAATTCAAATGTTGCTAAGTTAGATTCAAGATCTCCAGATCCATTAATAGCTGCACATTTTTGCCATAATATAGCCAATTCTTCATAAGTAATTGTCTTAGGCATATGTGCTTTAAGAAGAATGTCAATGTATTTATCCGAAACGTCCAAATCTTGTACAATATTAACGTTTACAATAAATGTGTCGCCTTTTAAGAAAATTAAATCTATAGATTTTTCTTTTTTCAAAGTTTCATTTTCAACTTCTTCTATAATTTGAATTGAATCATTTATATGAGAAGGCTTCATAATAATATTTGCTGGGAGTTTCATTGTAAACTTATGAGAATATTTAGTCAAATCATCTTCATCAGGATCATCAAAAATTAGCCCTTCAAAAATTCCCATTGTTTCTACAATAGTTTGATTTACTCTAGTTACTCCACTTTCATAAAAATAAGGAGGAATTCTTACAATAAGACGTTCACCATTAAATGTTAGTGATCCGTCAGATTCTTCTTTAAAATATTTATCATAAAGACTATTTAATTCATTAGCCATATTAAGTCTCCTTTAGAGATATATTAAAATGTCAACCTTAAAAGAAAATAAGATATCGTTGGCATGAAGCCAACGATACCATTTGACTAACGTCTATTTTTTCTAGATTTTCTAGATTTTTTCTTAGAAGATTTGCTATAGAATTGAGGCTCAGAATCACATTCTTCAATAATGTGTTCAGCGCCATTCTTAACATCTAAAAGATTGTAATGAATAAACTGAATAAGTTCTGTACAATCTTTAATGTAAGTACGACGTGTTTCGATAAGATTTACATTCTTTAAAAGAATATCATCATTTTTATTTCCGATAATATATGCAAACTTATCTTTAAGAAGACCTTCAGCAAGATTATACAAACCGTCTCCAGAAACATTCTGTTCTTCACCTTCAGTAATAAGTTTCTGACGATAACCGAGTTCATGCTGACAAATAAAGTTGCTCATAACTGTTGAGAACATAATATTTTGTGTTTCACCGTTATAACCAGCTTCATATAAGAAACAATTCATAGAAGTGATAAGTTCACCAACCATAAACATGTAATAATCTTCAACAAGTCCACAGAGAACATTGAATGTATTTACACGCTTCTTATCAGCATCAAATTCGTCAGATTTGTTAGTTGTATCCAATTTGTAGAACAAGAAATATCTTTCATACTTCTGAAGATATTTATAAATAACTGCCCATTCTGAGAAATTTTGCTTTGTAACATTTTCAGGAATAAGTTCAGCAATATCCATCATTACTTTTTCACTATCAGACCAATCATAATTTGGATCGGTAGCAATTTTCTTTGTGAATGGATCTTTCTGAATGACATCCATAGCAAGTTTCATACCATTTTCAGTTACAGAAGGATCAAGAAGAAGATCAATAGTATCATCAATCCATTCAGCAAGTTCCTTCAATTCAACATCAAACAAATTATTAGGATTCATTCTTGAAGAGATTTTTTCTTCTTCTTCAGGTGTCATTTCCCATTCTTTTACAGACTGAATACTTGTATTGAATTGTTTAAGAGCCCAAACCATTGGTAATCTCATAAATTCAAAAGTCTTCATATCTGAAGAGAGAACTTTTTCGATAGTAAGTTTATCGAAATCAAGTTTTCCCTGACGAATATAAATACGAACTGCATCAGCAAAATCATCAAGATGTGAATTATAAAATTTAGATCCAAACAAGTTATATTTTGAACTGACTTCGGATTTAATTCTATCACGCTCGATGATATTGTGGAAAAGAGGAGCAATGTACATTTTATTAAGAAGTTCATCTCTAATAAACTGTGTATTATCAATCTTATGACGTTCGTCAGAAGATGGTCTCCAAGAATTACTAAAACGATACATCTTTACAATATAATCACTACAAGCTTTAAGTGTTACTGCCTTAATCAAATCTTCAGCAATACGAGATTCCTTGAATTCTTTATCAAGTTTTCTACCATCTTGCTGAATAGATGCAAGAATAATACGAGAATTTTCTTTAGATTTACTAAGAGAATCATAATATTCTTTATCATCTTCTGTAGCTTCGCCAGAATCTACAAGTGCCTTAACTTCAAGATAATTTTCAATATCAGCATGAGCGATACGAATATATGTTTCTACAGCTTCACGATCAATAAAACCTTCAGAAATGGTACAGAAAACATCAAGTTCTTCTTTAGAAATTTTTGGGAAATTCTTTCCTTCATCTTCGAATTCAATTTTATCCCAATCAATTTCAGCTTCTTTAGAATGCTTTTCGAGATATTCTTTTGCTTCTGCATCGATTTTATCAATATCTTCCTTTTTCATAGCATTATCTACAATTTCTTCTGTAGATACATCTGTAGCATCTTCTTCAGTTTTTTCTACAGTAATTTCTGTAGGTTTTGATTCTTTGAATGCCATTTCATCAAGAGTTACAATCGCTTCATTTGCACCTCTTGGTCTTGGTGGCACGGAATCTTCCGGAAGATTACCTTCAGTCTCAATAACAGCTTCTTTAGAAAATTTAGTTGTCTCTTCAGAAGGCAGTTCATTTGTTTCTTTTTCTTCAGCCATATATGACTCCTATTATTTAGTACTAAATATATAAAAATGTAAGCTAATAATTAAAAATATAAATGTAGGAGAATAAATCTCCTACATTATAAAATTGATTAATTTTCTAGTAAATCAATCATACCTTGATATTTATTTTTGGTATTTTCCATTTCTTGCCTAGCTTTTTCATATTCTTTTATTTTAGAATCTAACTCAGCAAGTCTAGTATTATAATTTGCTTCTTTGATACGGGCAGCATTATCTATATCAAACATTCTTTTTCGGAATGATTTATAAGCAGATTCTCTAGCAGTATCAAGAATATCATATTCTTCTTTTGTGATATATAAATCAGAATAATCGCTTTCAACTTCTGTATCAAGATTAGAAAATTCAATAAGACCTTTTATACGATTCAATAACTCGGATTTAGTCTTTGCTAAGAATTCATCTCTATCTATTTCAGTACTAAATTTCCTTACTATAGGATAGATATTGAAACTTATTTTAGAAACCTTAATGTATTCTTCACTTTTATCAAAATCTATTAAAGATTCTGGAATAAATACTTTTTCTTCAGTGTAAGAATAAGGTTCCAATGAATCTACTACTAATCCAATATAGATAGTTGTTTCCGGTTTAATAACCGAATAATAAGTGGTAAGACCTAAACCAACAGGCTCAAAATAAGTTTTATAGATATTGTAATCGTCATCATTATTACTAACTACATTATCTATATTAGTCTTACCAATTATTCGTACATTTGATTTATATCCACCATACAAACTATTTAAGTATACAGCATAGCTTTTACCATATTCAAGTTTTTCAATCATAGTGGAATTACCTCACAAATTATACTTCTACATAATTTAAAGATTTAGCAAAAGCTTTACCCTTATGAGCAATAACTGTAAAGTTAACATTGTTGATGACAAACTTGGCAACATTTTTCTTATAACCACTAGTCTGTAAATCGCTATCGGCATTTCTATCAATTTCATAATCGATCTTGACACCAGCAATTGATGAATAATAACTTGCATTATTATCATTTGTAAACATTGCTTCCATAAGCTTGATAAGAACGATTTGTAACTTATCAGCATAATTAAAAGTGTTCATATTAGATTGATTATAATTGAAAATCTTTGTTTCGTAATTAGCGAAACCTGAAAGACTTGTAAGTGGCCTAGAATCTGTTGTACCGAAAGCTGTACAAATCAAAGGCATTGGATATTGTAAATCTAAACTATTCTGACCAGAAGTTTCTTGCCCACTAAGTGAACCAATGTGAATAAATTCAAGAGGAAGATTTTTCTGTGAATTATTAGAAGATACAAGAGAAGCTCTTCCATCTGAAGCATATTCGAAATTCTTAAATACGCCATTAAGATTTCGAATCTGATCGTAAGTATCTTCAATATTAGCAGTTCCAAAATAATTATCTGGATCGAATCTGTCACCAAGACTATTAATCAATGTATTAGTTGGAATAATATAAACTTCTGTTGTAGTGAACAATTCAGGATACATCTTAGCTAAGAACATATCAAGATCTGTATCACTATGTCCGATATAAGTGATATTTCCACTATCATCATATTGCATTGGATGACAATGGCCACTTGTATGGAGACGTTTAATATAATCCTTTACAGCAGCAACCTGTTGTGCTAATGTAGGAGCTTGTGATTCACTACCGTAGAAAATATAGAATTTCTGCATAATGGAATGATTTACAGCATCCCAAACTAAGTTCTTTTTATTTTCAGAATCGATAGTAGGTGTAACACGTAAAGTCTGGAACTCTTGATAGTATTTGTAAGTTCCATCCTTCATAATATCTGTAATAGCTTGGATTATATTTTTCTGGAATTCAGATTGAGATGAAACGAAATTGTTTTTAAGTGTTGCTGATCCAGATGCAACATTAGCATAATCGTTATCATAAATTCCATAGTTGTCATCGGCTGCGCCTTTAGCACCATCCATATCTTCATCATTATATGTATATACAGCATATTGAGCTACACTAGATGAATTAACGAATGCATCAGGATCAAGATAACAAACAATTACCCAAGTCTTAGTAATAGTATCTGTATAACTAGCTCTTACTTCAAAAGAGAATTTCTTAATACGTCTTTCTTTAGATGAAGGTTCGAACTTAGCAGTTCCATAAACATACTGAAGATTAAGAACATCAGAGTTATAGAACATTTCCTGTTCTTCATCGACAGAAAGAGCTGTACCAGCTTCATGATTAAGAGTATCATTTCCAGTCATTTCCTTCCAACGGAAAGGATTATATTTAATATTATCAACAATAGCTGTTAAACCAGACTCATAGTTAGTTTCGAAATTTTTACTATTATCTGTACATTTACCAATAAAAAGTGAAATGAATCTTCCGATTTCAGATTCATCTTCGAGATCACGTTTCATGGCAGCTACTTTTTCGGGACTATTACCATACCAAGCTAAAAGTTTCTCATCAGTAGCATTTCTAATAAATGATGGATATTTAAGAGAACTATCAACAGACATATTGATAATTTCAGATTCATACTTCTTAATAAATTCACAAATAGTATAAATCTTCTGCCAGAAAATATGTTCAAGAGGATAAATATTATTTTCTGGTTTTCCATCACGTTTAAATAATTTTACATTTTCTAATGTATAAGGTTTACCATCAAAAGTTGTATAGTTAGGATCGATATGATCTACAAAACGTGTTGGTTCAGTAACCTCATTAGACATTACCTTACCATTATCAATGATGATAGATGATAGATATTCTTGAGATCTATCATTACGAATATTAAGTCCTGTTCTTTCAGTTTTGGCCGAAATACCATTTGATGTATCACTGTACAAGCTATACAAATTATCAATTTGTTTAGGATTAGTAGTTCTAATCAGTATATCTTTAATACTTGTATCGAAGATAGCTGTTTGTGCGAGTGTCCCATCACTAGTATTATCATATCCAAATTCATCAGAAACTACCTGATCAATAGGATAATCTTTGGAACCTTTAACGTAAAAGAAGAATTTTGCTGTATTAGCTAATGATGTACCAGTAACATCAATTATATTCTGAGCCATAAAATTACTCCTTATTTACAATGTATATAATAATGTTTTCGATGAAAAAAAAGAGGGAACTTGTTAAAGTCCCCTCTTCCAATGCTTAAGATAGCTTAAGGATTAGAACAGATCAGCAAGCTGTTCATTAGACATAGTCTTTGCTCCAAAAGCATCCTGAAGTGCAGCAGCATCTTCCTTTACAGAAGAGAAACCTACTGATTCAGATTTGATGATTTCTGCTTTCTTTTCGTTTGATTCAGTCAAACGACGAAGATTTGCACGGAGATCTTCAACTACAGCATTCAATGAAGTAAATCCAAAGAATCCAATCATAGATTCTTCAATGAGTTCTTTAGAGATAGAATCTACTCCATCGATACTCATCTTGTCAAGTTCAAAGAATACTGACATAATGTCGCGAGACATAATGTCGTAGTTTGTACGAATCTGCTTTGCAGCATTTTCTTCTGCGCCATCTCCAGTAAACTTAAGCATTTCAACAATACGTTTACAAGACTGTCCCTGTGGAATTGTGAACTGGAACTTGTTTTCATTGCTGACTGAAAGGAATGCTGAACATCCAGGAATACGAAGTGTGTTAACTTTATCCTGAAGGTCCATACATTTCAATGATGAGTTCATTTCAATTCCAAGGAATTTGAGAATAGGCATAGCAATTCTCGCATTGATGATACGATACATTTCATCAGTATTTGTATACTTAACTGATGAAGGTAAATTGTTATCAGCAATAAAGAAGTTTGCCAATCCTCTATCAATTGCATTCTGGATGTCGACAAAACATTCAATTGTATTCTGAAGATTCTTCTGACCTGCAGATACAGAACATTTTGGAACAAGACCGATTACAACTGGACGTGGAACTGTATTGGTGAGGTCATCAATAACATATTCCTTTCCATTGTATGAGAACCTCTCAGCCTTATTAACATAGTTAGTAAGGTAAGTTGTTAACATAGGTCCAATACCAGAACCAGTACCACCATCAGCTGAGAAACAGTTAATGATGATTGTCTGTACTTCAGGATGGAACAGAATTTCTTCATAGTAAGCTACAAATGTCTGAAGAGCATCGAATTTCTGTCCCTGGAAATCTGCAGAATATTTCTTGAAATATGCTTTTGCGCGGTTTCTGTCTTTACCAGCACCGTCAGCATTAGCAAATCCAATCTTGAATTTCTGAGCATCAGGAAGATTCAACTGATCAAGATCCTGATCGCTTGTGTTAACAGCAATCACGTACGGATTGTTTGGTAAACAACTCTTAAGAGTCATACCAATGTTAGCTCCACCCTGACCTTCGGTAATGATTACGAATCTTACCTTCTGTCTTGCCTTAGCCTGTGAAATTACAGGTTCCTCATTTCCAGTTGCAACTGAATTTACATTTTCTTCTGCCATATTTATTGGCCTCCTTAATACGTATTACGTAAAAAATATATAAGTATTTTTATTTTTAATAAACATAAAAGGTGCGAATTAACGCACCTTTTTTATTAGAAAAATTTAAATACATAATGGCCTAATAACCAAAATCCGACAGATGCTAAATCAATTCCTGCACCAGTTAATATCTTATCAATTTCTCCATTAACTATTCCAACAGTCATGATTCCGGTACCAACACCAATTCCAGTACCACAAACACTAAAACCTATTATAGCATTATTATACGTTCGTTCTAATTTAACTACTTGTTCTTCTGCTAATTCAGCTCTTTCTAAAGCATCACCAAATAATAAGTTAGTATTATGTTCATCTTCATTGTTAGAAATTAAAGCAGCTTCGATTTGCCTATTTTCTTCAACAACTTCATTCAGTTTTTGTGTTATCGTATCCACATGTTTCTGCAATAGTATTGATTGTTCTTTCCATTGTGTCACAGAGTCTAAGGACTCCTTCAACGTAGACTCTATTGTATTCGAGTACGCTAAGGTTAGCTCCCTCAATTCGTTTACTGTAATCAGCTGATTGTTGAGCATAGTCTTCACTACATCGCTTGAGTTCTGTTGCAATTGATTCGAGTTTACCATTGGAAATGGCA
>Ga0247608_10003383_pt1 | contig 18669 bp, 14 predicted proteins | sample 176DNAGHGlowgp2_FD_193490 | JGI IMG/M metagenome (GOLD analysis project Ga0247608, IMG submission 193490) | Sheep rumen microbial communities from Palmerston North, Manawatu-Wanganui, New Zealand - 1766 DNA GHGlow gp2 | ecosystem: Host-associated > Mammals > Digestive system > Stomach > Rumen ... | reverse complement strand
CTTTTGCTAAAGCTTTAACTGTTTCATCATTTAAACCTAAGTTTAAAACAGTATCCATCATACCTGGCATGGAAACTCTTGCACCGGAACGAACAGAAACAAGCAAAGGATTTGTTGCATCAGCAAATTTTTTACCCATAATCCCTTCAACATGTGCCAAAGCTGTACGAACTTGATCTTTCAAATCAGCCGGATAAGTTTTGTTATTATTATAATAGTATGTACAAACTTCTGTTGTTACTGTAAATCCCGGAGGAACAGGCAAACCAACTTTGTTCATTTCTGCCAAGTTAGCACCTTTACCGCCAAGGAGGTTTCTCATAGAGGCATCGCCTTCAGCTTTGCCATCACCAAATGTGTATACCCATTTACTCATGGTCTATCAGCTCCTATTAGCTTAAAATAAGTTAAAACAACCGCACACAAAACAAAAAACCATCGTTTTGCGGCGGCAGAACGAAAATTCTGCGCTAAATCTATACTACTAATTTAGAATATTCAAGCAAAAAATGAGCTAATATTATTTTAAATTCAGAGAGATAGCTTTTAAATATATTATCATAATTTTACCACTGCACTATGACGATATCCGGTCTGATTTTCATATCTGTAAGAAAAGAACAGCTTTTCACCGCAAGCTGTACAATATGGACAAACATCAATTTGTTCTACACCGCTTTCCATAAGTTGTTTTTTATTTATTCCTCTTAAATCCACGAAAAATTTTTCGTCTTTAATATCAAACAAACCCTGCGGATTCTCTACTGTTTTATACAGCTCATCATAAACATTTTTTTCAACATTATAACACTTTTTACAAATTGCCGGCCCAATGACAACTTTAATATCTTTCGGATTAAAATTATAGTCATCAACTAATCTTTTAATGGAAACTTGTGCCATTTTTTGAGCAGTGCCGCGCCAACCGGCATGTGAAATAAGAGCGACTTTATCACAATAAAAAACAAGTGGTACGCAATCCCCGAAATTCATAAAAGCAGCATGACCTTTTTCTAACAACAAACCATCTGTTTCTTCATAAAAATTCTTAGATGAAACAACTCTTTCAATATTTATCCCATGAACCGGTTGATTTGTCACCGGAATAACTTTTAGATATCCCTCCAATATCCTCTGATTATGACTCATATCCTCTGTTTTGGAAAATAAACAAAATTCTCTTGTCGTAAAAAAGCAATCTATTTCAGAAATTAGATCCGAACGAACAATTTTTTTACCTTCTATTTCACCAAAATAAAACATTATTCCGCTTTTTCTACTTCATCAGAAAGCCATGTTGAATCTTTTATATTTTTTTCTAAAAATGCTCTATGCGCAGCAATATCTTGCTCTGTTAAAGCAAAATTTCTCGGTTCTCTATAAACTCTTTTTATTTCGCTGACAACACCATTTTTTATACTATGACTGCTATTATCGGATAAATCCATTGTTGGTTCGGCTCCACCTAAAAGCTCAAGATATACTTCAGCCAAAAGTTGAGCATCAAGTAAAGCTCCGTGAAAAGTACGAGCAGAGTTATCTATATTAAAACGTTTACAGAGTGCATCAAGATTATTTCTTTGCCCCGGAAACTTATTCCTCGCAATCTCTAAAGTATCAATAACCCTATCCCATTGATATTCGCTAAACCCCACACGAGTTAATTCATAATTTATAAACTTCATATCAAAAGATGCGTTATGGGCCACTAAAATACCATCATCACCAACAAAATCTACCCAATCCTGAGCAACATCAGCAAATACTGGAAAATCTTTTAAATATTCCGTCGTTAAACCATGAACTTTAACAACTTCTTCAGGTACTTCCCTTTCCGGATTTATATATTGATGATACGTTCTTCCGGTCGGTATATGATTAACCAATTCAACTGCACCTATCTCAACAAGTTTATCACCGGTTAAAGGATCTAAACCTGTTGTTTCTGTATCAAAAACTATCTCTCTTAAACTATCCATTGTTATTTATACTTTCTATTACACAAAAAATTTCTCTCTTTAATTTATTTATATTTACGCCGGTATTTATAATAAAATCAACTTTTTTTCTTTTCTCATCCATCGGCATTTGTACATTATTTATTTTATAAAATTCTTCTGCTGTTATATTATCTCTTTTCATAACTCTTTCTTTTTGAGTTTGCTCATCAACATCAGCCAAAATAACATAATTAAAATACTTATCCCAGTTCATTTCATATAACAAAGCCACATCTACAAAAACTATACCACTATTTTTATTTGTTCTTATAATATGCCTAAGTTTTTTTTCTAAAAAAGGATGAATAAGATTTTCCAGTTCTTTTAATTTTGAATTATTATTAAAAACAACTGTTCTCAATTTTCTTTTATTAAAAATATCACTTTCAAAAGTTTCCGGAAAAAATTTTTTTATTATACTTAAAAACTTTTTATCATAATATAAATATTTAACCCATTTATCTATATCATATACAAGATATCCCTGATCTCTTAAAATATTAGCTATTGTTGTCTTTCCGCACCCTATAGAACCTGTTATTGCTGTAAAAATCATATTTTCCTCTTTTTCTTAATATACACACCTTGAAAACCATTTGTGTATAAATATATCTTTTAATAAAATCGTACTAAATAATCACCATAACCCCAAAAAATAAACAACACTTATTAACATCTTTTAAAATTTTATACCACCCTGTCAATATTGTTTATAAGTCTAACTTTTCCACAAAATATATTTTCAAGCAAAAATTTGATTTAAAAACAAAAATATGGATTCCTACACAAACTTTTAAACAACATATAAAAACAGATGAATAAATATGTTAATAAAAACTTATAAACATATCTAACAGACATAAACAAATAATAATAAATTTTTTTTAAAATAATTATATTGAAAAAATCCCTGTGAATAAAATTTTACTCCAAAATATAAGACAAACTTTCTGATACGATTTAAATTGACATATCAAAAAAATATATGTATTAACAATACATCATTTTGATATTCAAATTCACTAACCAGATAGGTTTATTTCCATGCATTTAAAAGATTTAAAAGATAAGTCTCCTAAAGAGTTACTTAGTCAAGCTGAAGAATTAGGTGTTGAAGATGCTTCTTCAATGCGTGTTCAAGATTTAGTTTTTGCTATAATGAAAAAAGTTGCTGAAGATGATAATGTCATCTATGGTGACGGTGTTATAGAAGTTTTACAAGATGGGTTTGGTTTTTTACGTTCTGCTAAATCAAATTATTTAGCTTCTGCAGATGATATTTATGTATCACCGCAACAAGTTAAAAGATATGGTTTACGTACTGGTGACACAGTTGAAGGTGAAATTAGAGCACCAAAAGAAAATGAGCGTTACTTTGCTTTAACAAAAATAAACACAATTAATTATGATGATCCGGAAAAATCAAAGTTACGCGTAAATTTTGATAATCTAACTCCGCTTTATCCGACCGAAAAATTAAATTTTGATATAATATGCGGTGAAAAAGATTATACTACCCGCGTTATTGATTTGATATCCCCGCAAGGTAAAGGACAACGTGGTTTGATAGTTGCTCCGCCGAGAACCGGTAAAACTGTTATGCTTCAAAATATAGCGCATGCAATTGCAACAAATCATCCGGAAGTATTTTTAATTGTTTTGTTAATAGATGAGCGTCCGGAAGAAGTTACGGATATGACTCGTTCTGTTAAAGGTGAAGTTATATCTTCAACGTTTGATGAACCGGCAGCTCGCCATGTACAAGTTGCTGAAATGGTTATAGAAAAAGCAAAACGTTTGGTAGAGAATAAAAAAGACGTGGTTATTTTACTTGATTCTATCACACGTTTAGGTCGTGCATATAATACAGTTATTCCATCATCCGGTAAAGTTTTAACCGGTGGTGTTGATGCTAATGCCCTTCAACGCCCGAAACGTTTATTAGGTGCTGCCCGTAATGTAGAAGAAGGTGGTTCTTTGACCATTATTGCTACAGCTTTAATTGATACTGGTTCCAGAATGGATGAAGTTATTTTTGAAGAGTTTAAGGGTACCGGTAATTCTGAAATTATATTGGATAGAAAATTAACAGATAAGCGTTTATTCCCAACTATAGATATTACCCGTTCCGGTACACGTAAAGAAGAGCTGTTGGTTGATAAAATGACCTTAAATAAAATGTGGTTGCTTCGTCGTGTTTTAATGCAAATGGGAATAACTGATGGTATGGAATGGTTACTTGATAAACTCCGTACCACCAAAGATAATCAAGATTTCTTTGATACAATGAATAGTTAATAACATTGTATTTAAACTGGATAATAAAATTTATCCGGTTTTTTAAGAGGTATAAAATGGATAATAAAACAATATATGCTTTATCTACGGTTTATGGTAAATCCGGTGTTGCAGTAATTCGTGTATCAGGACCAAAAGTCTTGGATATAATAAAAAATATAACAGATATTGATATTGAAAATATAAAGCCGAGATATGCTTATTTTACAAATATAAAGTCATTGGATAATAATATATTAGATAAATCGCTAGTTTTATATTTTAAGGCACCTCATTCTTTTACTGGTGAAGATGTGGTAGAGATTCAATGTCATGGTTCAAAAGCTGTTTTAAACAGTGTATTTAAAACTCTTTCACCTATTAATAATGTCCGTTTGGCAGAAGCCGGAGAGTTTTCAAAAAGAGCATTTTATAACAATAAAATGGATTTAACAGAAGCTGAGGGATTGGCTGATTTAATTGATGCAGAAACGTCTGAACAACAAAAATATGCTATCAAGCAAATGGAGGGTAATCTTAAAAATTTGTATTATTCCTGGCGAGAAAATTTGCTTAAAGTTCTATCTTATTTAGAAGCTTTTATAGATTTTCCTGAGGAGGATATTCCCCAAAATTTACAAGATGATATTTTAAACAGTGTATTTAAAGTGCGTGATGAAATAAAAAATCACCTAACCGGCAATAATATAAGCGAACGTCTTAAAAACGGTTTTCGCATAACAATAACAGGTGCTGTTAATGCTGGAAAATCTAGCTTGATAAATGCATTGACACAAAAAAATACGATGATTGTTTCTGACGTTGCCGGTACAACAAGAGATGCTGTTGATATAAATTTAGATATAAAAGGTTATCCTGTTGTAATTACAGATACGGCTGGTATTCATAAAACTGAAGATAAAATTGAGAAAATAGGTATAGAAACAGCCTTGCAGCGTGTAAAAGAAGCGGATATTGTTTTAGCCTTGTATGATGCTTCTGTTGGATCTTTTGATAATTCTCAGCTTCCGGACAGTATCAGTAATATAATATATGTTGCAAATAAGGCCGATAAACTTAGCGAAAAACAAATAGAACAAATAAAAAAGAGGAAACATTGCATAATATCAGCAAAATATAATAGCGGTATAGATAACTTAATTGAAAAGATAACGAATATATTAAGTAATAGTTTTTCATCATCTTCATCTTTTCTTATAACGAGAACACGTTATAGAGAAGCTTTAGAAGAATGTCTAAATCATCTTGAATTTTTTTCTCTTGATAAAGAAATAGAATTATCCGCTGAAGATATAAGAATGGCTTGTCGTGCAATCGGTACCATCACCGGTAATATAAAAGTTGATGAAATATTAGATAATATATTTGGTAGTTTTTGTATAGGTAAATAAACGGTGTATTTAAATGTAAACTAAGCAAAAAACGGTCTATTTAGACTATGATTTTCAGATTTTGTTAAATTCAGGAAGTGAATATATTTTTTAATTTTGTTGTTTATTTTATTGTCACTCTGTTGCTGCATGCTATTTATTAAATAATCTATAAACATAAAAATCTTATTACTGTATAAATAAGAAAAATTTTCATTTTCCAACAATAAAAACATAAAACAAATTTCTTTTTCTTTTATGAGATAGTTATCGTCCTTTTTGATAATGTATTCCAAAATTCTTAAAAACATTTCTCTGACAAATCTGAAACAAAAGATATTTTGTTTTTTATCTCTGTATAAAAGGTATGTGCAAATATCAAGACTACATAATTTGTCGTCATCAGATTGATCTGAAAATATTTTGATTAAATCAAATAAGTAATAAAAGTTTTCTCTATTTATGTCTTGTTGCGATAATATATCAAACATAATATCCAATATACTATCTTTATCTATTATGATTGTTTGGTATTTTATTTTAACGGATTTCAACATATTTCTCTTAAATTTTCTTAAGAGTGATGAACAGCAATATCTGGGGTGAAAACATAAAAAATTAAGAATATGAATAATTTCCCAGTGCAAATCTATGTAATTAGGCATTAAATATATTAATTTTCTACAAAGATCCATAAATTCATAGGTATTGATATCTTCTTTAAGATAGGCGTCTAATATTCTGTTTATCCAGCATATATAATTTACCCGAAGTTCAATATTGCTTTTTTTATAATCAAAACACATTATCTTTCTAAAAAGACTTTTTCTTATTGCATTAAAATTATTTTTTAGATGAGCAATTTTTATGTATGATATAAAATTATCCAATATTCTTAATAATTCAAAATCTACGCAAATTGATGTTGTTTCACGTGAAACGTTTGCAATTTTTTCACCTATTTTCAATATGGTGTTATCATTTATATAATGTTCTACACGAAAATCAGCTAAGTTAGATACTTTCAGAATATTTTGTATATCTGCCTTATTTATTTTTTGATGCGTTATAAATTTTTCAACGATATTCTTTATGTCTGCAGGTGTTAATGTAAGAGTTTTTATATTTATAATATTTTCCGTTAGAGACAGATCTTGTATGTTTGAAAAATATCTTTTTACAAGAATTTCATCATATTTGTTGAATATCTTATTGTTTTTGCATCTATTTATAAGACTATTATACTGTTTTTTTACAGCGCTATTTTCTATACATTGTCCATTTAACATTAAATATTCTCTTTTTTTAGTTGTATAATAAATAAAAAATATATTAAAAGTTTTATTTGTCAACAAATAGTTTGATTTCTTGTATGTAGATTATTCTTGAAAAATAGAAAAAAATAAATAAAATCACTGAAAAACAAATAACAGCGAGAATATAAATGAATGAATTTGATGTAATAGTTGTCGGTGGTGGTCATGCCGGTTGTGAAGCAGCGGCAGCGGCAGCAAGAGTTGGTGCAAAAACAGCTTTAATAACACATAAAATAAATACAATTGGTGAAATGTCCTGCAATCCTGCTATTGGCGGACTGGGAAAAGGTCATCTCGTCAGAGAAATTGATGCGTTAGATGGTTTAATGGCTAAAGTTATAGATAAAGCCGGCATACAATTTAGAATGCTCAACGCATCAAAAGGTCCTGCAGTGCAAGGTCCAAGAGCTCAGGCAGATAGAGAATTATATAAGAAATTTATGCTGGAAGCTCTGCGTAATCAAAAAAATTTAACAATTATAGAATCTGCAGTTGAAGGTCTTGTTATAGATAACAAAGAAATTAAAGGAGTAATAACCGATAAAGAAGAAAAAATTCTGGCAAAAGCAGTGGTTTTGACCACCGGAACATTTCTTAACGGAATAATGTTTGTCGGCCATCAAACTTCTATAGGTGGTAGAATAAATGATGTTACTTGTAAAGGTATAACAGCGTATTTAAAAAATGCTGGTCTTGATGTTGGTCGCTTAAAAACAGGAACCCCTGCCCGCCTAAACGGCAATACCATAAAGTGGGAAGAATTGGAAGAACAAAGTGGTGATGAAAATCCTATACCTTTTTCTTTTTTAACCAAGGAACTCACACAACCGCAAATAAAGTGTTACATCACACATACAAATGAAGAAACACATAAAATAATAAGGGATAATTTTTCTAAATGCGCTTTGTTTTCTGGTTTAATAAAAGGTGTCGGGCCGCGCTATTGTCCGAGTATAGAAGATAAACTCGTTAAATTTGCAGACAGAACCAGTCATCAGATTTTTTTAGAACCGGAGGGGTATAATACAAATGTGGTTTATCCAAACGGCATATCTACATCATTGCCGGCAGATGTACAAGATAGTTTTATTCATACAATAAAAGGTCTGGAAAATGTTGAGATATTAAGACATGCGTATGCAATAGAATATGATTATGTTAATCCGATGGAACTCAACCATTGTTTAGCTGTTAAAAAGTTAAAGGGGTTGTATCTTGCCGGACAAATAAATGGAACAACCGGCTATGAGGAAGCTGCTGCTCAAGGTTTGTTGGCAGGTGCAAATGCTGCTTTATTTACATTAAATAAAGATGAATTTTTCTTAGACCGAAGTGAGGCATATATAGGTGTTATGGTTGATGATCTTATCACCAAGGGTGTTGATGAACCATACCGTATGTTCACGTCACGGTCTGAATATAGATTAAGTCTCAGGGCCGATAACGCTGATATGCGATTAACTGAAAAAGGATATGATGTTGGGCTTGTTTCTCAGTATAGATACAGTGTATTTAAAGAGAAAAGAAAAAATATAGATTTGTGTAGGGAGCTTGCTAAAACAACATTTTTAAGCTCAGAAGAAATAGAAACATATAATATTCCTCTTAAGAAAGAAGGTGAAAAAAAGTCCGTATTTGTTTGGTTGGGCTGTGAAAATGTTTCACGTGAAACATTATTGAAAATTAATTCGAATTTTTCCGATATCACAAAAGAATCGCTTGAACAGATTTCTATAGAGTCGAAATATTCCGGTTATATGAAACGCCAACAAATAGATATTGATATATTTAAAAAAGATGAAAAAATCAAAATACCGGCCGATATTGATTACAAAAAAATCGGTGGTTTATCACGTGAAGTTGTTGCAAAATTAGATAAGGTTCGTCCTTTAACTATCGGTGAAGCAACGCGTATTTCAGGAATAACACCGGCCGCAATTATAGCCGTGTTAAGTTATTTAAAAAACAGCAAATAATTATTTTAATGTTTATAACTGAAATTTTTAATACCAAAAATTTTTCGCTGACATAATATTCATTTTATGATAAAACAGACAGAAAAAATAGATGTTTCACGTGAAACATATTCAAAGCTAGAAATTTTCCAAAACATGGTTTTGGAATGGAATAATAAGTTTAATTTAATAAGTAAATCTTCGGCTGAAGATATTTGGAATAGACATATTTTGGATTCACTGCAATTATTGAATTTTATTGATGACCAATCAGAAAAGCTTTATGACTTTGGATCCGGTGCAGGGTTTCCCGGAATGGTTTTAGCAATTGCTACAAAAGAAAAATTTCCAAATTTAAAAATAAGTTTGATTGAAAGTATTCATAAAAAGACAATATTTCTAAATGAAGTCAAAACAAAGTTCAAAATAGATGTTGACATATACAACGAAAGGGTAGAGAATCTAAGAATACCTAAAGCCGATATTATAACTTCAAGAGCAATGGCCTCTTTGGAAAAATTACTAAATTATGCGCATACCCTTTGTAAAAAAGAAACAAAATTACTTTTCTTAAAGGGAAAAACTTGGGAAGAGGAAATAAAAGTCGCACAACTCAAGTGGAAATTTGATTGTGAAGCTTTTGAAAGCATAACAGATAAAAATGGCAGAATTTTATTAATAAAAAACATAAGGAGAAAATAAAATGGTAAAAATCATATCCATAGCAAATAGAAAAGGCGGTGTTGGTAAAACAACAACAGCTATAAATATTGCAACAGCTATGGCTGCCATCGGTAAGCGAATTTTGATATTGGATATGGATCCGCAGGGAAACGCAACCACTTCTTTAGGTGTAAATAAAAGTAAGTGTCTTTTTTCAACTTATGATTTGATGATAAATAATTGTAAAGCCGAAGATGCTATTATAAAAACAGAGATAAAAAAATTTGATTTACTGCCATCTTCTCCGGCATTGGCTGCTGCCGAAATAGAGTTAATAGACTTTAATAAAAGAGAATATGTACTTAAAACTGCATTAAATTCTATAAGCAATAAATATGATTATATCTTGATAGATTGTCCTCCGTCATTAAATTTAATTACAATAAATGCTCTTGTTTCTTCTGATTCGGTTATTGTTCCGCTTCAAAGCGAATTTTTAGCTCTGGAAGGTTTGACCGATTTAATAAAGAATATCAATATTATAAAAAAGAATTTTAATCCATCATTAAATCTGCAGGGCATAGTTTTAACAATGTTTGATAAGAGAAATAATTTAAGTCAAATGGTTGAAAATGATGTTCGTAAATATTTTGGGCAAAAAGTTTACAATACCGTTATTCCGAGAAGTGTGCGTATATCAGAAGCACCATCACATGGTGTACCGGTTTTGATTTATGATTTTAAGAGTGCTGGTGCAAAAGCTTATTTAAATCTAGCTAAAGAAGTCTTAAAAAGAGAAAGGGAGTTGTAATATGAATTCAAAAACAAAGTATGGTTTAGGTAGAGGTCTGGAGGCATTATTAGGAGAAGATGATTTTAGCCTTGATAAAATAAATACGGATGATTTGATAAATTCCGGTATTAAAATGGTAAAAACAGAAGATTTAATACCAAGTTCTTATCAGCCACGTAAAGATTTTAATGAAGATGCCCTAAAAGCACTTGTTGTTTCTATCAAAGAAAAAGGGGTATTACAGCCGTTACTTGTTAGAAAAAAAGACAACAAATATGAAATTATTGCCGGTGAAAGACGTTGGCGTGCTTCCAAGTTAGCCGGTTTAACAGAAGTTCCCGTTATTGAAAAAGAATTAAATAATCAAGAAGTTTTAGAAGTTGCTCTTGTAGAAAATCTTTTGCGTGAAAATTTATCTGCAATAGAAGAAGCTGAGGGATTTAATCGTTTAATTTCTGAATTTTCACACACGCACGATGCTCTTTCACAAATAGTCGGTAAATCAAGAAGTTATATAACAAACTCCATAAGATTACTCAGTCTGCCTAAGACTATTCAAGAAATGGTAAAGAATAATATTATAAGTGCCGGTCATGCGAGAGCTTTAATCGGTTTGGATAATGCTGAAGATTTAGCACAAAAGATTATCGTTAAAGGATTGACTGTTCGCCAGACTGAAGATTTAGTTAACAGTATAAAAAATAAAACCTTAAATCCAAGCCCAAACAAAACTAAAAAAGATCCAAATCTAAAGGAAATAGAAAAAGGGTTAACCAAAACGATAGGTATGAAAGTTAAAATAAATACCGGAAAAGATAATAAGGGAAAAATAACCATAGAATATAAAAACCCGTCAGAACTGAATACCATTTTAGAACTGTTGGAGCGAAAAAATAAACAAATTTAAGGTGAAAATCAAAAAATCGGCATAAAAGCCGATTTTTTTTGCTTCAGAAACTTTTTTCTCTTTTTTAGAGTGCTTGATTGTTTTTATAAAAATATATGGCTCATGGTCTAAAAAATAAAACATTTTTTAATGTGTTGTTTTGCCATTATTTTTTTATATTTAAACACCGTATTTAAAAATTATCCTGAATTTTTCCAAAAGTTCCTCCTTATTATCCATACACCCATGCTCAAACCATTCTTTTTTAAGAACATCCATATACAAACTTAAAAACTTTTTATTGGCTCCGATTTTAATTAAATCAGATCCGGTTAGAGGAAATTCTAATTTTTTTGAAGAATCCACTGTATTTAAAATCTGCTTTATTTCGTCAATATTGGAGTTATTTAAGTTTAAGCATAAACATAAATCTCTGCAAATTTCTTTGCCGTATTGATAGATAATCTTATTTATGGATACACTGTCTTTAAAGTTTTTAACGGTAACTTTTGCTCTGCACAAATCCAAGAGATATGCTTTTTGCTCTTTATTTAATCTGAAAATAGAAGCAAGTCTTTCAGCTCTTTTGGCTGTTGGTTCAAATAAAACAAAAATACGTCTGATGATATTCTTTTCTAAACCGAGTGCAGAAACAATGTTATCAAGTTTTTCTAAATTTTTAATATCTTTCGGTGGTGCAATTAAAAAATCTAAAACGCCGTATTTAAAGACAAGATCTAAGGCTCTGGCAGCATAAGGAGCCATTATAATTTTAAATAACTCTTCTTTTATTTTTTCTTGAGAAACTTTTTGCAAAAGATGCTTGTTCTCTATGCAACTTTTTAATGATTTTTTATCAATTTTTTTACCGAACATGGCACAAAATCTAAAAAAGCGCATAATGCGAATAGGGTCTTTTTCTATGGTTTTTGATGGGGTGCCTATAAATTTGATGACTCCGTTTTCCAAATCTTTAATGCCATCAAAATAATCAAAAACATTTCCTTGTTCATCTGCATAAACGGCGTTTATTGTTAAATCACGCTTTGCTGCGTCCTTTTTCCACTCATCTTGTGAACTGTCTTCATCTGTGCTTAAGCATGTAACCTTAAAAAAACTGGAACGAATAATGACGCCTAAAGTAAAAAATTGTATTCCGATCGGAACGCAACGGATATCTTCTTCATCGCACATATCAGAAAACTCTGAAGGAGATAAATCTGTTACAAGGTCAATATCCGTACGATTATAACCTGCAATAGCATCTCTGACAACACCACCGACAAAGCGCAAAACCCCGCCATGAGTTTCAACTAATTTAAATAAATACAAAATATCATCATTGGTTATAAGTTTTTTAGGATTGATATAGTTCGGATGAAACATCTCAGCCTCAATTTTCTGTGGTTAATTTTTCTTATTTGTACTTTATTATAAATGTCTTAATTATGATATAATAAAATGAAATTTATTGAGGAAATAAGTCATGAAAAAGTACATTATATTGTTTTTAGCAACAGTTCTCTCTTTTCCGGCAGCTGCAAATACTGTTCCGACAGAACTTGGCGTATATAGAGATTGGACAGCTTATTACTACACAGAAGGTAAAAATCTTGTTTGCTATATGGCTTCAACCCCAAAAAAGGACGAAGGAAACTATAAGGTAAGAGGGGATATTTATGCTATCGTTACACATCGCCCTGCAGATAAAAGCTACAATGTTGTAAATTTTGTTGCCGGATATCCGTATAAAAAAGGCGCCAGTGTTGTTGTAAAAATTGGTACGACAGCATTTAATAACCTGTTTTCAAATGGTGAAAACGCATGGGCTCCGGATAATATAACAGATAAAAAATTAGTGGAGGCAATGAAACGCGGAGAAAGAATGACCGTTGAAGGTGTTTCTGCCCGTGGTACCAAAACGAAGGACACCTATTCCTTAGCCGGATTCTCCGGTGCTTATAATGCTATAAGTGCAAAATGTAAGTAAGGCTATGTCTGAGAAAATAGAATTAACTAATCTTAGCAAAGAAGAACTTACTGCCGAAGTACTCAAAATCGGCGAAAAGCCTTTTCGTGCCAAGCAATTATGGCAATGGATATATTACCGTGGTGTAACAGACTTTAATCAAATGAGTAATCTCTCTCTCGCTTTAAGAGAGAAGCTTGCTGATAGATATACTATTACACGTCCGAAGATTGTTGATGAACAACTATCCGTTGATAAAACGCATAAGTGGTTATTGGAATTTTCAGATGGCCAGCGTGTAGAAATGGTCTACATTCCGGAGAAGGATAGGGGAGCTGTTTGTATATCAACTCAAGTTGGCTGTGCCATGGGGTGCAAATTTTGCCACACAGGAAGCCAAAAATTTACCAGAAACCTGACAACAAGTGAGATTGTCGGGCAATTTATGGTCGCAAGAGATGTGTATAACGAGTGGCCGAGCCCGACAGATGAAGTCCGATATTTATCAAATATAGTAGTTATGGGTATGGGAGAACCCTTAAACAATTTAGATAATGTTGTTAAAGCACTGAATATTATTACGGACAATGAAGGTATAGCTTTATCTCGTCGGCGGGTAACAATGTCCACATCAGGCATTGCTCCTAAGATAGTTGAAGCAATGCAAAGAACAGGTGTTCGTTTAGCAATTTCCCTGCATGCCCCAAATAATAATATCCGTTCTCAAATTATGCCTATAAACGATAAATTTAAGATTGAAGAAATAATGAAGGCTTGTGCAGAGTACCAAAAAGGCGACCATAGCCGCTACATTACATTTGAGTATCTGTTGTTAAAAGATAAAAATGACAGCGAAGCCTGTGCTAGAGAACTTATTAATCTCCTAAAAAAGTATAAGCTTCGCGCTCTGTTTAATTTAATTCCTTTTAACCCATGGCCGGGGTGTGATTTTATGCCCAGTGAAAGAAAAAAAGTGGAAGCTTTTTCAAAAATATTGGAAGAAGCCGGTTTTGCCGCACCGATACGTGTTGCCAGAGGACAAGATATTTTGGCGGCATGTGGTCAGCTAAAATCTAAAAAGCAATAAAAATCACCCGTCAATTTTATTATCTAGCCTTGTTTCATCAACACCAATGGGGTCTTGATGAATTAAAATTTGGCTGTTTGGATAAGCTTCAGAAATTTTACGCTCTACGACAGAACTTAATTCATGAGCCTTTGATAAAGATATTTCTCCATCCATCTCTAAATGTAATTCAAAATAGTAAGTATCACCCAAACTACGGCTTCTGAAGTCATGCATACCATAGATACCTTTACATCCTGCTATTATTTTTTCTATGTTTTTTCTGATTTCTCCTGGTAATTCCTTATCGGTGATCATTTCAATAGCTTCTTTTGCTAAGTCATAGGCGTTATAAAGCAAATAGGAAGATATAAATAAGGCCGCGATAACGTCAAAATATACAAATCCGAAGAAATGTACCAATAAAAGAGATAAAACGACAGCTGAATTAGTCAAAAAATCAATGGTATAGTGAGCGCGGTCAGCTTTAATCGCAAGAGATTGGGTTTTATTTGCAACATAAGTTTGGTAAGCAACAAGCAAAAAAGTTGCAAAAATGCTGAAAAGCATAATCCATACACCAAAGCTTGTCTGTAAAATCTCTACAGGGTTAATTAACCTTTTTATGCCGTCTGAAATAACAAAAAATCCGGAAATACCGACAAAAACAGCTTGCAATAATGCGCTTAAGGCCTCCGTTTTACCATAACCATAACGATGATTTGTGGTTGCCGGCTTTGTTGAAAAATAGACAGCAACAAAAGAAATTATAGAGGCAAATAAATCTGTAACACTATCAATAAAAGAAGAAAAAACAGCCAGAGAATCAGTTTTCAAAAAAGCATAAAATTTGATAAGAGATAAAACTATTGCCAAAGAAACACTGGCAATAGCTGCAGATTTTTTTAAGATATTATTTTGCTTAGATTGTGTCATCCTTTATTTTATCCCATGTTTCTTGAGAAATCTCAAGGTATTTATCTTTAACATATTTTGCAAAAAATTCTAAGTGTTTGCCATGAGGCTTATTTATAAAATCGTACCGTACATAATAGCGATTATCATTGGATTTATAAAAAAGAAGATTGATAAAGTTATTGTTTTCAGACTTTATATTAAGCTCGGCAATTTTTTCTGCAGAAACATTCTCATAAGCATCTTCTACATAGAGATTAAGTAATTTCTTTACGATAAGCATGACTTTTGAATTATCAGAAATGCCATTATAGCTGATAAATCTGCCAAAACGCAAATTCCATAAAGAACTGTATGTCCACGCATCTTTATCAAGTGATAAATCGTAAAAATCAACTTCAGCTAACCATACTTGGAATTGGTTATTAAGGCGTATATAAGCAGCCTTAGATCCGCGACCGACATCTATATCATGCCAACCGATATCAAAATTTTCCAAAACATTATTTTTTTCATCAAACAAAGAAAGGTTTATCATTGGCGAATTTTCATCTTTAAGCGGTGAAAAACCGAAAAATTTCATATCTTCAATCTTATCAGATTTCTTCTCGGAAAAAGTCATATTATTAAGTGCGACAAGCAGTCTGAAAATACGTTCTTGATAAACCGGTAGATTGGGATATTCTTTAAGCTCCCATATACCGTTTTTACGAACAAAAGTCAGTGTCTGAGAATGACCTGAAAGTTTGATAGTGGATATATTGTTTATGTGTTTACCGAAATCCTTAAAAACAGGTTTATCTTCATATTTTGATATAGTGTTTTCATTGTCTGTATATACAGTTACTCCGGCCAACAAAACCAATGTGGAAACACATAAAAATAACTGCAATAATTTTTTATCCCAAATGAAGAGATTTTTTATAAGTGATAAAGATAATTTCTTCCGACGCAAACCAAAGTACCCTATAAACAAAAGGATAAGGATTGATATAAAATAAATATTAAAGAACTTAACCTTTATTTCTAAAGCTTCTATGTTGTTGTTTGCATTTATACGCAAATTACTTAACTGCTGACGCAAATCAGACATTTCGTTTCTGATTTTACCTATAACAGCCAATTCATCAGGTGTGAAATTTTCGCGTTCTTCAAAATTTCTTTTAACTGTAATTTCCGTAAGTTGTTGACGAACACCGTCTATAGCCTCAAATATATCATTCTCTTTTAATTTATAACGATAGGTGTTATTTTTCCGCATTTTTTCTACTTTATAAAGCGGTCTTTTCTTAAAACTTTTTCCTCTTAAGCTAATTAGATCATCATTTTCGGTCAGATAATCCAAAGCATTTAAGATAAAATTACCATTATCAAAGAAAGGAACATGGTATGTTGAATTTAAGAAAGACCTTTCTTTGGTCCAAAAGGAATCATAAATAAAATCTGTATCAGCAACAGCTATAATATCAAAAGGTTTGCGAGGATTGTTGCTCAAAATTTCTGCCGCAATAACGATAGGCGAATTTAATGGTCTAAACGCTGCCAAAACTTCTCTGGGTGATTTATTTTTTTTAGCAAAAGAAGCTGTCATGAGGGAAGCAACAGAACTACTTTTTACTAGAGGGAAGAAAGAAACAGCATTTTCATCTTTCGGCAAAATCATAGATGCAGATGAAAAAAGGATATTATTTAATTTGTATGTTATCCGATGATTTGGATTAAGCTCTTGTGCCGTTGTCTTAAATTGCAATAAATCCTGCGTAAAAGAGGGATTCTTTTTATAATTTATTGTTTCATCAACAGTTATAGAATTATTAAAGTCAGCAACAACACCTGTGTCGTAAAAATCTATATTCCAGTAATCTGCCAAACCGGAAAGATTTGATGAAACAAAAGCGCCACTAGCCGGAGAATAAATACGAGAAGCATCATCAGCAACATCTAACAGCAATAAAATTTTATCCTGTTTCTTTATTTTTTCAACCAATTCATCACTAAGGGCATAAGGATGCACCAGCATAAATACGTCAAATTTTTCATCTAAATCTTCTATTTTGTTAATTGTTTTTACATTATAAAGCTCACCGATTTTATCCATTATTTCCCATCTTTTAAGGGTAACACCCTCTTGGCGAACATTTCCCATAACCGGCAACGAGCTTAATAACCCTAAAGTCTTTTTCTTATGTCCTAATTTGTAAATATTTGTTGTAAAATCCTGCTCAACAAAAAGCAGTCTTTCCACAGAAAAGAATGGAATGACGGATTTGTTTGTTAAATTATCTGCAAAAACAATGCCAAATAAGGCATTTTGGTTAATATCAATAAGTGGAATAGGTTGTAAACCGTCAGCAATAGCCTTGTCTTCTATTTTATCCAAAAATTGCGGCGTATAGATACGATAATCAAAATGACCGTGACCATAAGTTTTATATTGCTTCAACAATAACTTAATTTGGTCAAAAAAGACACGAACCTGCGGGTTTCTTTGTCCTAATATTGGCGAATAATATAATTTTGCGGTAATCGGGCGATTAAGCTTCCGTAAAATATCTTTAGTATTTTTGGTTAAACTGAGGTACTTTTCTTCCGTAAAATCATAATTGATTTGCCTTAAAAGGTTGTTTGCAATAACATTTAAGGAAAAAAATCCGACAAATAGTAACAAAAGTACAACAAAGCCGTGTTTTAGGCTGGATGATGATATAATACCGGAAACACCCTTTGTTTTTAAGCTTATAATAACAATGGAAAGCAAATTGAAAAAGATGATAAGAGAGCCGAAATAAATAATATCTCTAAGCTCTACCAACCCCCTGCTTAAAGTATCAAAATGGGCTAAAAAACTAAAGGAAATGATAGTATCAACAATAACATCACTAAAAAGTTCTCTTGCCCAAAATAGTACATATTCAAACCCACTCCAGAAAAATAGCAGATTAACAAAGACCGATAAAACGAGGGATATGACCGGATTTTTGGTTAAGGCAGACATGGTTTGCGATATGGCAAGCATAGCACCGGCAAGAATAAAGCAACTCAGATAGCCGACAAATATAACCATATTATCAGGTTGTCCGAAAATATTGACAGTAATCCAAAAAGGAAAAGTCAATAAAATGGAAAAAATGGCAAAAAGCCACGAAGCAAAAAATTTACTCCACACCAAGCAAGGTAAGCTGACCGGTGTTGTCAGCAACTGAACAATACTTTTAGAGCGAAATTCCTCCGCCCAAGAACGCATAGATATTCCCGGAATAAACAAAAGATATATCCATGGCTGATAATCAAAAAGGCTCCAAAGGTTTGCTTGCCCGTTAACAAAGAAATGCCCGAAATAAATAGCGCAAGAACCACTAAGTAACAAGAAGCTGACAAGATAAACATAAGCCAAAGGTGATAAAAAATAGCGTAAAAGCTCATATTTAATAATTGTTT
>Ga0247608_10003382_pt1 | contig 18671 bp, 17 predicted proteins | sample 176DNAGHGlowgp2_FD_193490 | JGI IMG/M metagenome (GOLD analysis project Ga0247608, IMG submission 193490) | Sheep rumen microbial communities from Palmerston North, Manawatu-Wanganui, New Zealand - 1766 DNA GHGlow gp2 | ecosystem: Host-associated > Mammals > Digestive system > Stomach > Rumen ... | reverse complement strand
CGTTAAAGGAGACAGAGGCGCGGGATCTCCTGGAGATCATCGAGGCGAGAAACCAAGCGGCTTCCACGATCTTCTGCTCTCAGTTCGACATCCCCGGCTGGCACGAATATCTTTACGATCCGACGCTGGCAGATGCAATTTGCGACCGAATCATACACAACTCGCACATCATCACCGTCAAGGGCGATTCCATGAGGAAGCTCAACGCGGTCACCGACTAAGCATCGGCAGGGCGGTGCGCAATCCCAGCGGCCGCCCTGCTCAATTTTGGTGGCCAGGACGTGCATCGGAGGCAGAAAGACTGGCGCACCATCCGCACGGCGAAGATGCACCATCTCCGCGGAATGCTTGCACCACCATCAGCGGTCTAACCGCACCAGATCGCCGGAATATTCAAAAGTCCACGTTGTTTAGCGCCTCACTGCTGATTGACCGTGTGCCCGGAATCAGATCTTCTTTTGTAATTGAACCCGCTTTTGCGGCCAGGACAAGTTCCTCCGTATAGATCAGCTCTGTGCTTAGTCCTTTGAGATCATCCTGACCGGCCAGAGGGAGAAGAAGCATATCCACACGGCCGTTTCTCAATTCCTCGAAGAGCTTTTTGCCGCTGGCAGTAAACACCTCGACCTCGATCACCGGGACGGACAGCGGGTATATGAACGTCTCCAGGCTCTCCTTTGACGAGGACGGCCACGCGATCTCCTCCTCCGCCTATCTGGGGATTCCCGTGGAGGCCGGCGAGACCTTCACCCTCGACATGACCCGGGGCGTGACGCTCGGAAACGACGAGCTGGTCTCCTCCAGCGGCGCCCATTACTATCCCGAGGCGGAAATCATCGCGGTCCCCCTCGACGAGGACCACTTCCCCGACGCGGCTTTTCGCGCTTACCTCAGCGCGGAGTGGGACGACGGAGACAATCTTCTGAGCACGGATGAAATCGCCGCGATAGACAGGATCAATTTTAGAGATCAAGCCGATTATGCCGGGAGCATCACGTCGCTCAAGGGCATTGAATACTTCCCGGAGCTGACGGAGCTCGGCGTCAGCCGCTTGGAGGCGCTGAGCGGAACCCTCGATCTGAGCGGCAACCCGAAGCTGGAAATCGTCAGCGCGTCAGACTGCCCGATGCTGGAGGCTCTGACACTGAGCAACAACGCGAATCTGTACTCGCTGGTCGTCAACCACAACGTCCGTATGACCTCTTTGACACTGGCGGCGCATCCCAGTCTGCGCGTGCTCGGCGCGTATGATACCGCCCTCTCGGAGCTGGATATCAGCGCCTGCCCGCTTCTGCTGAACCTGCTGGACGATCAGTTCTACCGGGTGGAAAAGGATGCGCACCTTTACGAAGAGAGCCCCCGCCAGGACGGACACAACCTCTGGTACAGCCGGTCTACCCTGCTCAGGACAAGGGGTGATCAGGTATTCAGCACCTTGACGCTGCCCGCTTCGCTCACGCGGATCGAAGAGGAGGCCTTCGCCGGGATCGCGGCGGATGTTGTGGTGCTGCCCCAGGGCTGCGTATCCCTCGACTCCGGGGCCTTCGCAGGCTGTCCGAACCTCCAGATTGTTTACGCGCCCGCGGACACCGCTATCAGCGAACATGCCTTCGACGGCTGCGGACATGTGTATGTGCAAAGAAGAGCGGCGTAATCCTGAGCCCTGACAGAGGGTGCAGGAAACACAGGCAATGAACAAATTCCGGATGAACGGTAAGCGATCAATAAAATAGAGGCATGGACTTCTCCCCCAAAACGTGCCATATTTTTTCCAATTGAATATGCTTATAGTCGGTTGCAGTCGGCTCAAGCAAGCTTCATTAAAGTTGGCTATAGTCGGCTCAAGTTGATTGCAGTTGGCTGAAGCGTCAAATTGGGGGGAGGCGCATGACAATAAAAGAAGCAAAGTGTGCAATATTATTGCAGGAGTGGACTCGGATGATAAAGCTGCGCCAGGAGAGCGGCCTTACGGTAATCGAATAGTGCAGCCAGAACAACATCAAACCTGCATGCTAAAATAAGAAATGCTTGTTTTTCCAATGTTTGCATGTTATACTTAAATTACCACAATTGGCACACAAATATGATTACAATACTTTCCACTGATTTTTTCAGGGGCATATTTTGCCTTTTGGGAAAAAACGTTTCTCCTAGTTTCACCTTTAAAAAACGATTTTTGAGATTTGCGTGGTTACAAAAGCGCGGAAAAACTTTTCAAATCCGATGCGCGCCTCCTGTATAATGGCACCACAAGCAAAAAAACAAAGGCTATTAAAAAGGAGGAACACAAAATGAAAAATCTGAATCTGGCAGCTTTCACACACAGCAGTATTGGCAGAGCGATCGCGCTTCTTTTGGTGATGAGTCTTTTGGCGCTCTGCTCCGGGCAACAGGAGGCCCATGCCGAATCAAGGGTGCAGCTCACCATTGCCGACGCTGCAGGGCCCGTGACGAATAAAACCTGCATCCCGATGCCCGCCGCCTTCCTCGGCGATGGCTTTTCTCCCTCAGAGACTGGCTACAACAAGACCGCCGAGGGCAACATCATCTCCTTTACCAGCAAGGCAAGAGATGTCGACCGTTTTCGGGAATATCGCGATCTCGTCTCAGCCGCCTATCCATTTGAGGAGATCACGACGACGGTGAATGATTACGGCGGCACGGGCTTTATCGGTGAGTACACCTTCTATTCTCTTATACGGGCAGCGACAAGCTGGGCACGATCAACGCCACAATCTTTGACGGCTATTACTGCAACTACCGCTCGCCCCTTCTCGTCGGCATTCAGATTGACAGCAACAAGGGCGAGGCCTGCCTGTTCGTATACAGCGATGTGGCAGTCAAGTATTCCAACGACGGCTTTGTATACTCCGGATTGGTTTCTTCCGACAGTGCTGCCGATCCCCATCAGTGCAGGGAGTGCGGCGGCTCCGGAAAGCTCGTATGTGGTTTCTGCGAGGGCGTTGGATACGTTGGCGTTCTCAGCAACGGACACTGGGTCAATCGGAACTGCCAGAAGTGCAACGGCAGCGGCATTATGATCTGCCCGATTTGCGGCGGTGACGGCAGGGTCTGAACAAATCATCTGTCATATCAAGATTTGGAAATCAAAAGCCCATTCCAAAAGAAAAATAGCAAACTACTTCGAGTTTTGCTTTCAACTAATTTATTATTGAAAAATGGAGAAACTCAACATGAAAAGAATTGTAACCCTGATTCTCGTGTTAATCATAATGCTCAGCATTGTTGTGACTGCGTCCGCCGAGTGGAATTTTACGATCCGAAAACCCGGCGCCTCTGCGCAGCCGGAGCTTACGGACGAGCAGATAGCCCGTCTCCAGCAGATAGTTGATAGTTTGAATCGTACAAATTCCGACGCCAAAGCGGATACAAAGAAGATCATCGGCGCTGTCCTGCCGGAACCGAATGCCTTTTTCAAAAACGCAATTTCCTTCACGACACAGAACTCCTACTCGTCCGCCTTCGGCACCATGACGACCGGCGATTTTAAGTACAAGGATCTGTCCGTGGCGCAGGAGTACGTGCAGTGCATCGCGGAGAACTATCCCTTCTCGCTGGACTCAAAGCTCAAAAACGCAGCAACCTCATGGGGCTACTACAATGAGGACTGGTTCTTCAACTACACGGGCGGTGATACAAAGAATGTCGGCACCGTGACCAGTTATACCTTCGACAGCGCCTCGGCAAACGTCTACGTCGACTTCACCGTGGATCCCAGTAGCGATCTGGTCAAGCTTACGATCTACTACGGCGACAACATCAGCTTCCGCGACAATGGCTACAGATGCTCCAAGGATCCTGTTCCTGTGCCTACGCCTACGCGTAACCCCGACCCCTTCTGCAGCTTCTGCCGCGGCACGGGCGAGGTTGAATGCAGCCGCTGCGGCGGGCGCGGCCAGATCCAGGAGAGGCAGACGACCTATTCGTTCGGCAAGAAGCAGGAGGTTATGCAGTGGGTGGATTGCCCCGACTGCAACTTTGGCAGAAAGCCCTGTCCGTGGTGCAGTTGAGAATAATGAAAACAGGATGCAGACAAGCGGCTGTCATCGCGAAGGGCAGACAGCAACGATAAAGACGACGGTGGATCGGGAACTGCTTTCCGATCCACTGCTTATATCCTTCCCGGTCGAAGTCGTCAAATAAGCCGATGGATTGATACAAATATACCTTAGACGGTATGAGAGGAGGTACCGATGGATGTCTGAGGGTAGCGAATGGCGGGGACCTTCTCAAAGGAAAAGCTTTGGGCATATATTGAGGAAACGCGGCAGTACGTACTTCCGCTGCTGCGCAAGGCGAAGGTCAACTATCCGGCTGATTCGGATATGTTCTTCGCCCTGAAATACCATATTACAAGCGTGGTCGACTCCATTGAGGCAACCATGCAGGTATACGAAGTTTCGGATAATGATGGCATTTGATCCACGGCGGCATCCTGAGGCAGCAGAAGAGCTTGAAGCGATGTTTCCTTGGCTCTCTATTTATTGGCGACCTGAAAGAAGAGGGCATCGATTGCGCACGGCTTGCAGTGGTGGACTGTATATACCTGTGTCCTCTCACGGTATGGTCTTGAGCCTGCAGCCGCCGATCTGATATCGACGAACGAAGCACACAAAACCAGAACCGAGCGCCGCAAAGACAGCGGCGCTGGATAAACTCTGTACTTATATACTGAGCGGAAAACTATAAATAAAAGATCCGCGATCAGAAGATGGAAAGGAGCAGAAAAATGGAGTTCTTTCGGAGACTGTTGGGGTCTGGAATGCGTGGGATTTTTGGCCCGCAGGAGAAACCCGCCGGCAAGAGAGAAGAGACCGTTGAAACAGGTATGGCAAAGTCGCCGGAATTTGAGACTGACACGTTCTGCACACTCCTCAAGTACAGCGGTGAAAAGGAAAACGTCATTGTCCCGAAGGGCATCGTAAAAATAGGCGCAGGGGCGTTTCGCGACAATCAGCGGATCAGAACGGTCACCCTCCCGACTTCCCTGCGTGAGATCTGCGCAAATGCGTTTTCCGGTTCATCCCTCGAAGAAATCACTATTCCCGAAGGCGTGAGCGAGATCGGTTACAATGCGTTTCGTTCCTGTAAAAAACTGAGAGAAGTACAGCTCCCGGAATCGCTTCTTTCCATCGGAAATGGAGCCTTCAGCGGCTGTGGCGCGATGACGGAACTGAAGCTCCCGTCATCTCTGCGTACTCTTCCGCAGGACGAGTACGGCGAAGTGTTCGCGGGCGCTGCCATTCGCCAGCTTGTGATTCCGGATAGGGTAACGCTTATTGAGGACAGCTTCAACAACATGCCGGCGCTCGAAGCCGTGTACCTCCCGGACTCTGTAACGAGCATGAAAAACGCATTTCGGAATTGCACCGCCCTGCGTGAGATTCGGTTTTCAGAGAACCTGCGTGAACTCGGGAACAATGTGTTCGGCGGATGCGTCAGTCTGGAGGAAGTCCAACTGCCGGATGGCCTGTTGGAGATCGGCGACGGCGCTTTCAGCGGCTGCAAGGCGCTGAACCAGGCGGTGCTGCCGAACAGCCTGGTAAGCATGGGCCCAAGCGCCTTCAGCAGGACGGCCTTCGCAGAGGCAAACGACATTAAGGCTCTGGCGGAAATGGTGAACACAAAGCGTCCGCTTGACAGGCCGGCTGCGTATTCGCCGCTCAGCTTCAACGGCATGGAATTCTACTACCGTAAGGAGATGCGGCACGGTAAACACTATGAAAGAGGGACCCTCCAACTCGACAGGCGCATCACAAGCTCAATGAGCGTTTACAGGAATGAGAAAAACGAGGAGATACTGCGGCTCTATATGTCGATCCCCACTTTCGATTCCGGCGACCGAGAGTGGGACAGCTACCGGGAGCTGTGCATCACCTCTAAGGCAGGGAGACTTCTCGCAACGCTGATCGCCGGCGGCTATCGGGTCGCATCCGCAAGCACCTACAGTGATCTCCGGCCCGCCGACAGCCGGACCGAAAAGCTTTTGGAGGCGGCAGGTTTTTTGCTCTGAAAAGAATAGGTTTCCTGTTTGAAATACTGCAATAAAGTGCGAGTATCTGTCAACTTTTAAGAATTACTTATTGGGAGACACAAGGAGAAAAATGTAATGACCTCCTCCAGAATAGTCAGGCCATGGGAGAGAATGATCTCCTCATCGTCCACCATGATGACGCAGGGGTTCTCATCGCTCTCTGACATCAGATGATGCCTTAACCTATTTGAAAAATACCTCGTTGAGGATAAGAAGGCGTCCGCTAACACGCTTAGCTCATATATGAGGGATGTAAGGCAGTTGGCAGGTTTTCTCGGTGAAAGAGAGATTGTGGACGCAAGTGCTGAAGACCTTGCCGGCTACATTTCCTCGCTCCGCGCCGCCGGCAAATCCGTCGCTACGGTTTCGCGTACAATTGCCTCCATCAAGTGTCTCTATGCCCATCTCTTCATCAAGCAGATTATCACGGTTAACCCGGCTCAAGGTCTCGCTCCGGAGAAGGCCACGCAGAAGCTTCCTGAAATCTTAACCAGCGGGGAAGTGGAGCTGCTCCTTTCCCAGCCCAACTGCATCGACCAGAAGGGCTACCGCGATAAGGCAATGCTGGAGTTATTGTACGCGACGGGGATCCGTGTGACGGAGCTGATCGATTTGAGGATCACGGATGTCAATCTGGAGGCAGGGTTGATCCGTTGCGCTAGCGCTGAGCGTGAACGCCTCATCCCAATGTACCCCGCCGCCGTCAAAGCCCTGAGCGATTATATCACGCTGGTTCGACCTCAGATGATACTGAGACCTGATGAACAGTCCCTCTTCGTCAACATCAGTGGCGAGCACATGTCCCGCCAAGGATTCTGGAAGATTGTGAAGTACTATCAACAGAAGGCGGGCATTGAAAAGGACATCACTCCCCACACTCTCCGCCATTCCTTCGCGGCGCATCTGCTTGAAAACGGCGCGGATATACATGCGATTCAGGAAATGCTCGGGCATATCGTCATACCACTTACCTCCGTCTGATGATGTAAGATTGGACTCTACCGAACTCTACTGAACTCTATGCAAGGTGGGTGAAGTGCAGTCGAGTTCAGTCTACAGTGATCCAATCCTATGCCATTATCTCACAGACTCAAGTGGAAATCGACACCGCCCTTTTATTGACCGCTTACGTTCATTATCGTCTCCACTCATGAGGGTGGGATGATAATGAGCTGATTTTTGGTTTACATAAGAACAGATTTGCCGCCGCATTACAATCATTGTGAAGAGGTGGTGGTTATTTTTTCGTGGTAAATTGGAATTCAACGATCCCATTCATATGCCAGCTTTGGCTCGCTGCCGAATTGAATCAGGCTACAGTATTCGAATCCTTCCCGGATCAGTATATGCTGCATTACTTCATTTTCTTCCTGTGTGTCAACCTTGATAGCATTGATGTGATTCATGAGACACAGTTCCTTGATCAAGTTCCATGCTACCTTTAAGAGCCCTTTTGCCAGATGTCGTGACAATCTGTCCACCGTATTGATCTTCTTTGTACTTTCGTGAAGCTCTTGTGATATCCTGGTCAAGAGCCAGCTTCCCGACGCAAGAATACCATAAAGCATATCTGCAAAGAACTTCCGCTCCGGCTTACGCAAAGCTGTAGAAATATTCCCGGAATATGTGAGAAATTCTCTTTTTATTTTGTATGTTTCTGTGGTAAAAATGTGACATGAAGGAATGCTCTCTTTTTGTTTGGACGCTTAATTCTACCACATTTTCGGAGGTAATTCTTCTTTTTTCTCTTTTCTCAGGGTTCTTTTTCGGTTCCTGACCACTGCCTCCCGCGGAAATTCGTTTTGCGGAAACTCAAGAATGGAAACTGATTGACATAAGGGTGAGCTGCGAATATAATTATTCTAACTTCATTTGTAATCTGTGAATCCGTTTCATCGGGCTCCCTTTGCGGAGAGGGCCCGGACAACGGAACACGGACGGCAACAGATACACGGCAATTTAATTGATAGGAGACGATTGTACACATGAAATCCGCAAAAAAGCTGATTTCCTTGCTCCTGGTTTTCTCTATGATTTTCAGTCTCGGTGGTGAAGCCTTGGCCGAGGTGCTGAGGCTGCCGGATCGCCTGACAGTCATTGAAGAGGAAGCCTTCTCGGCCGCGCAGGCGCTGGATGTTGTGGACATACCCCTGGGAACCGAAAGCATCGACAGCCGCGCCTTTGCCGACAGCGGCGCGCGGCAGGTCTACATCCCCGGCACCGTGACTTGGATAGCCGACGATGCCTTTTCCGGTACAGAGGCGGTGATTTGTTCCCCCGCCGGCTCCTACGCGAGGGAGTTCGCCGACAGTCACGGTCTGCAATGGCTTAACTGCGGCAATCACTACGGTCAGGAGCAGGCTAACTTTATGGCGGAATGGTCCGCCGAGATGCAGGCATATGAGGCACCGGAGCCCTTGGAGCTGGAAAGGTTCCTCTCCGCCGAGGATGTCACAGACGAGGAAGTGCTCAAGCTCATCGAAGAACACAACCGCCTTGTTGAGGATGTCAACCAGAGAATCGACGCCGTAAACAACGGCCTCGAAAGCTTCTACTCTTCTCTCCAGGAGAGCACGAGCCTGGTCACCGTCTCTGATACCGACCAGAGCCTGATTTATACCTACGACAGTTGGAGCCTCACCAGCGAGCATGACGCTCTCGACAGAATCAGTCCAGCTACGGAGTTTGTGAGCGCTGTTCTCTCGGAAAACAACAATTATATTGTGCTGACGGACACCGAGGGCAAGCAATTCTACATGACCCGTGACGGCGGCAGCGTCAAACTCCTGAGCTCGCCCCCCATCGAAACACGGTCGATCGGGGCAGCTTTGCCCGGCATACGCGCCGCGAGCCCCATGGAAGTGTATGAGAAAACCATCGAGGAAATCAAACGTCTGTTCAGTCTTATCGCCTATCAGATCGAAAACTGGTTGAATCATGCTAATCTTGAAAAATGGTATCTCGAAGCCGACTACAAAAAATTTCAGGAAATGGCGAACGCCAATGAGCGTGAAATTGAAAACCTGAGAAAAATACAGGCCGATATCAAAAACGAATTGGCCGGCATCGAAAACCAACAGGGGGCCCGCGCTCTCGAGCTGAAGGCCCAGCAGAAGGCCAACGCCCAAAATCTTGCCGCCTGTGATAAGATCGCGAAAAGCTGCAGCAGCAAGCTTCGTGGTCTTCTAAAAATGATCGGGATCTGGGATGGACATATCTCCTTAATAAATGGACTCAATGTTTGTTTTAAGAGTATCAACCTTCTCTTCAACCTTCTTGACGCATACTCGATTTTGAGAGATTGGAGAGAAATCTCGCGTATCCGCGATGAGGGACATCCCACCTACCGGGACACCGGCCCACTGGTCGACGAGATCTGCGATGAGCTGAACCGAAACATCACATACGCCATGCTCTTCTATGAGACGGACGTTTTGATGGTCGCTCTCAATCTGTATGTCGCACTGATGTCCTTTACCACCGGCGCCATCACCTTAACATGGCCGGTGGTTCTCTCCCTCTACGTCGCAAGCGCCGCGCTCTCGTCCGGTAAGGATCGCTACTACAAGGCCGTCAAAGACACGGACAGAAAGCTGCATACCTTCGTCTCCGGCCGGGTCAGGGACAAGGATACCGGTATCTACCTCCAGGGCGTGGCCGTCACGACCGGCACTACTGCCGTCGTTACTGACCGCCGCGGCGCCTACGAGATCCCCGTCTATCCGGAAGACTCCCAGCTCATCTTTACACACCCGGAGTATAAAAAGGACGCCTTCGTCCTCACCGTGACCATCGGCAATTCCATTACCGTTGGGGACAGACTGCTCCAGCGCGCCCTGTTTGAGGTCATCGGCAAGGTGACGGACAAGAAAACCAACAAGGGCCTGCCGGGCGTCTCCGTTACCAGCGGACAATACACTGCTGTCACCGACAGCGACGGCATGTTCTCCATCATGCTCCCGGAGGGAGAACAGGTGCTGCAATACGCCCGCTTGGGTTATAAGAGCGAATCCCTGCGATTCACCGTCGTCAGGGACGCGCCTTTTGGCCGCGTCGCTAGTTTGGCCCTCACCCCGGACAGAGGCGTCATATATAACCGGCAGGAATTGGAGGCTGTAGCGGATTATCCCGATGAAGACTATGTTCTGGGTGCCGACATCGATCTGAGCGAGGCGCCTTGGACTCCCATCCCCAATTTCTCCGGCCACTTCGACGGCAACGGCCATTCCATCGGCGGTATGCGCGTTACGCAGAACAACAGCGACGCGCAGTACGCGGGTCTCTTCGGTTATATGAACGGTGGCACGGTGGAAAACGTCACCCTATGGAGCTCCACCGTCACCGTTACAAATCCGAGCGGCTTCGTCAGCGCCACGCTGCTCGGCACGCCCGATAATCTCTTCGATTTCCAGGAGGGCAATTACCGCTTCGTCAACTGCACCGTCCAGGGCAGGCTGACGCTCATCAACTCCTCCGAGGCATACTGGCCCAACGCCTTCCCCCTGGCCTGCGCGAAAGATTCCTCCGCCTCCGTGGACATCACGATCGAGTCACCGAATTACCACGGCGGTATGCTCTGGAACTGCGAGGGCTGCCGCGGCTTCGGCAATACACAGGCGAAGATACAAAACGGCACCATCGCAAGGCTGCTCAACTGCAAAAGCTGCAGCAGCTCCGGCAATCTCATCCTCTCAGACTGTCAGGGGGAGCAGTGCTCGCTCTTCGCGGTCGGCATGTTCCAGTGCAAGGACTGCTCTGCCCGCGGCAGGCTTGAGCATCTGCACTCCGCCTCGCTCATTGAGCAGTGCAACAAGTGCAGCTTCTCCGACGGTAGCCTTGTCACCAACAACGGGCGTGTGATCTTCGATTCCCACAACTGTGACGCTTCCTGCGAGATCTCCAACCTGTCCGCCGCCACGGGATTTTCCATGACCATCGTGCAGGATAACACCGAATACGGCGGGAACATCGTTGACGGCTCGCTGGCGCTGCTGCCGGGCTCTACAGGCGAGTGCCGCGTTTCAAGCTTCCTCGGCCGCGCCTCGAGGGACAATGTATCCCTCGACCTGAACAACGCCCTCAACACCAGTAATGTGGATATCAGCCTCTGGCGGCGCGACGAGTTGGTTGACGAGTTTCCCCGCCACCCCGGCAGCATCGCTGTGAAGACTGCGTCCGCCAATATCCGCATTGTCTGCAATCTCCACAATTCCGGTGACATCACCTGCAGCTCCTCCACGGGCTCCGTCGATCTGCTTGGCGGCGCTTATAGCCTCGGCTTCATCTCGGTTAGTACGGGCGGCAGTGTGATGCTTAACGGCGCATCCGATTATAACGGCAGCCATATCACGGTCACCTGCAATGGCTCAAGCTGCAATGTCAGAGGCGTCGACGGAACCCTCGCCACAGGCACCCCCGTCAACACCGGACACCTGACCGTCACCAGCAGCGCCTCTGGCGAAACCGGGGTTTATGGCGTCCTGGGCGGCTCAAACGGCTATAATAGCGGCATCATTACGCTCACCGACAACAGCTCTACCGGGGACTCCTCCGCAGGCGGCATCGGAAGCAGCTCCGGCGGTACCAACGTCGGCGATGTCAGCCTCACCCGCCCGAACGGCGCGGCCTATGCCGTGGGCGCGGGCGGCGGCAACAATTACGGTAAAGTCGAGATCACAGGCCGCACAAGTGGTTCCGTCGTGGCCGAGGGCGGCAGTGGGAGCAACGGCTATGTATACGCCCGCAACAGCGGCAGCGGCTTTGCCATTGCGCGGAATACCTACGGACGGGCCGTGGCAGAGAGCCAGGTCTGGTCCGTGGCCGAGGGCAGCGTCTGCTCCGCCACTTCAAGCTCCTACGGACTCACCGCGAAAAACGGACAGTACGGCTGGGTTATGACCTGGCACAGCGGATATTGCGGCTGCGACCGTGCCGTCAAGTTCGTCGGCAGCAGCAGCGATCCCTCAGACGAATGGCATTTCTACTCCCCGCGCGCCCGCACTACGGTTACGCAGGGCAGCCTGGGAACCGCGCCCAATACCCCGTTCCCCAACATCCCGGCGGAATCCCCTCGCCGTGTCTGGAGTTAAGAGTCCGCTGCGTATCCCGACCCCGACTATAATGTGGGCAGCATTATCTGGAGCTTGATCGACGGCTTCGCGCCGGGTACGGCGCAGAGCTATCAGACCATCAAAAAGCATGTTCCAAATAAGGAAAAGCGTCCAGATTTGGGCGCTTTTTCCTTTTCCCGCCGCACCAATATTACAAAGGGGCTGTGAAAAAAGTCCGGCCTATGCAAACCTTGTAAATCAACGATGTACTGGACTATAACATCTAAAACTTTATTTCCCGGTAGAGGTGTCTCAGCCTGATCCGAGCTTCCTCGGAGGAGAAATGCCAGCTAATCCCCGTCTGGTTGTTATTGCGTCGAGTTTCCCATGCAGATATAGATTGATTAAGCACGTCAATATCTGGAATTCTTTTACCAAGTAGAGCTTGAACAGTCATGGCAGCAAGTTCACATTCCGCCATATCAAGCCAGGAACCGTGCTTAGGCGTATCCCTGCAAAGGATTCCGATCGAAAGGTTTCCTTCGGCAACATCCGCCACAAAATATGCGGCCTTTTTTCGCAGTTTTTGATTGAAGTCTTCTGTCTTCATACAAATCCGCCGAGCTCTCTCCTTCATGACTCGGCTATCGTTGTTTTCTTCGAGCCATTTTCCATCCGTCAAAAGTCCATTCATACGAAAGTACATCATGATCATCCCACCTCTCTCTGTGGGCATATCATATCAAATGGGATGGGATGTTTTTGGCTCATCGCTAAAGAATAAAAAACCGATCTAGGACACGCTCATGAAAAACACCCAACAATCCATCTGCGCCCTGATCTGCCAGAACGACGGCATCAAGGCGCGAGACATTGCGAAGAAACTTGATCTCGATCACAAAACGGTCAACCAAGCTCTCTACACCTCGCCCCTTATGAAAGAACTATGCTGGCAGGATAGGGAATACCGCTGGCACGGCATCGTTAGGCAGGCCAGGCCGCACCTCGGCCTACAGGAGTTCGCCGGATATTACAGCAGAGTGGATGAATTCCTTGATCTTTCCGAGGAGGAATGGCTGTCCAGACTGATGGAGGGCTGCACCAATATCGGGAGAAACCTCAACGATACGCGCGGACTATTTCACTCTTTCCACGATTGCAGGGAGCAGATGCGGAGGATCTTTGATGATATGGTGGAGATGGCTGGGGATGAGGAAGATGAACTGGAAATTCTGAATGGCGTGTCCACAGATCGGGTTTCTCACAATTGCCGTGTCCACAGACCGGGATTCCCACGTTTGGCGTGTCCACAAAACGGGATTCCTTACGATTCCAGTACCCTTATTCACAGAGGATGACCGCGTCCCGCCCCATCCACCGATTTGAAAAAAGAGGACAAAAAGCTGATAGATTTTAAAAGTCGAGTACACGATCCTGATAGATTTTGATTTGGGTGTACACGGACTTGATAGTCCGGTTCGGAATTTCTCACCATAAATAGCTGATATAAAGGGGAAAAACAGAACAATTATTGCACGTTTAAGAACTTTTTGCAGAACGGGACAGCTTAATTCTTGCTATTTTCCCTTGCCAAAACGCCGAAAATTATGTCAACCAAAAATCTGTCTGTATAACGCAAACACCTGTAGTTTAACGTAAACAGCTATAATTTAACGATTACCCCTATAATTTAACGATTACCCCTATAATTTAACGATTACCCCTATAATTTAACGATTGCCCCTATAATTTAAAGCGGACACCTGTCTTTTAACGCGGACACGCCCCTTTTTTACCTGTTTTTCCCAAATTTGGCCAAAAAAAGACCGCAGATTGCTTCAACCTGCGATCTTGAAATGCATCACTTCTTGCCTCGCAAATCCTGAAACCCTTGATATTACAGCGTTTCAGAGGGAACAATTTAACGAAACCCCTACCTGACACATTGTATCAAGTAGGGGTTTATGCTATGGCCGAAATGAGCGGAAACGAACTCACCAGACGCTTTCAGCTATCCCGCTTTGAAAGATCCCGCTCAATCGTCTCCTTCACGGCTCTGATTAAGAAGGCTGAGGTACTTTTGTCGCCCATCGCTTTTGCATGTGCAATAATCATCTCCTGATCTTCCGGAAGAACACGAAAGCGTATTTCTTTGAATTTTTCCTGGTATTTTTTTACCGCTTTTATCTGATAGTCTGGCGTTTTATTAGGCATCGTTTTCCCTCCTTTATGTCTAAACTATAAACAATTCTATAAGTGCGCTTATTCTTCTTGACTAAGCGCACTTAGCGTGATATACTCCAATTACAGTAAAAAAGTAGCAGCACGCGAGAGGTTCCAGCTCCCGCGTGCCTGCACAGGTGTTCTGGGCACCACGCACAGTAGTAAAACTACGCTACGTGATAAGTATACCCGAAAGCATGTTGTTTTGCAATACCCAGCATATTTCGGACTCAACTTTTTCACGCTCTTGTTTGCGCTATGCAGGGGCCAGCCTGTATAGCGCTTTTTTGCTGAATAATAAGAAAAGGAAGAACAGCAAAATGAAAACAACAAGAGAAAGCACCAATTCCAACTACCTGACAGTCGCGGATGTGAAAAATTATCTCAATATCAGCCAGGCATCCGCGTATGAGTTGGTACATCGAAATGATTTTCCCACTGCCCGTATTGGAGGAAGTATTCGCATCCCAAGGGAAGCTTTTCTGGCCTGGGTGGATCTGAGAACCCGTATCCCCAAAGAAGTCGCCGCAGCTATGGCTGCAGTTTAAGGAGTACGCCATGGGAAAACGCTCCAATAAAGAGGGGTACTTTCAGAAGCTCCCCAGCGGCAATTATCGAGGTCAGATCATGGACGGGTATCGGCCGGATGGGAAAAAGAACATCGTTAGTTTTACAGCTCGCACCAAAGGTGAGGTTCAGGAAAAAATCCGCCGTTATCTTAGTGACAAGGAATCGGGCGTTCTTACTCAAAAAGAGCACACTCCCTTTAACATCTGGGCGGACACCTGGTATGTGGATTATAAAGATCAGGTGCAGCCCTCCACTTATGCAAATTACCAATACACACTCAAAACCCTGAAAGATCATTTTGGAAAAAGATCAGTACAGGATATTCAACTTGTACATATAAACGCTTTTCTTTCAGCACTCAAAAGCAGGGGATTCTCTCAGTCCAAGCTCAACAAATGTAAAGCAATGCTGATTCAGATTTTCGCCTATGCGGAGGACAATAACATGATTGTCAAAAACCCGGCTCTTCGCGCAAGAATAACGCGCACAGGCGGAAGTGAAACCTCTGATAAAAAAGATGCTTTTTCTCTGAATGAGACCGCTTCCATGATGCACGATCTCCCGGATAATTTGCTCGGCAACAGTATCCGTCTGCTGCTGGTCAGCGGGCTTCGTGTTCAGGAGCTTCTGGCATTGACTCAACAGGATATTGCAGAAGATGGTTCATGGATCAACGTGAATAAAGCAATTAAGATGGTGGATGGTATCCCAACGCTTGGACCGCCTAAAAGCAAGAAAAGCCAACGTAAGATTCCGATACCTGCTGACTACCGTTGTTTTGCGGCAAAAGTCCGCATGCAGGGCGGCAAAGCGTTTATTTGGTCCTCTTCTCGTCCGGATTTGCTGTACAATGTCAAGCGTTTCAGAATGCAGTACTATAAGGCTATCCGTCAGATTCCGGGTGTACGCAAGCTGTCCCCACATTGCTGCAGACACACTTACATAACCCGCCTGGAAGCAGAAGGCGTTCCGCTTCAACTGATCGCACGTCTCGCCGGACACTCTAATATTGATACAACCGTCGGTTACACGCACACTGAGCTGGAGACACTTTCAAAAGCCGTTGATGCGCTGAACCACATGGGTGATCTTTGATATATATACTATAATAGGAAAGGAAATAATAGCAATGCATACCAATCATTTTTTTGTTAGTAACCTTACAGCTGACGCTGTGGTCAGCGGAAGTTATATCATTCAGGATATTCAGTTTTGCACTACTCGGACGGGTACTCCGTATCTACGCGCAACATTGAATGATGCTACCGGGAGTATTCGTATGCTATTCTGGGATTATGATAATAGCAGCACGCCGCTCTTCGACGGTGCAATTGTGAATATCAATGGAACTGTTGGCCACTATCGTGGTATCTTGCAGATTACTGCTGAAAGCCTTTGTCTTACAGATCTGGGAATGCTCGATCAGGAAGATATGGACTCGCTTGTGCCGTCGGCCCCAATAGATGTGGATGCCTGCGGAAAATATGTGATCTCTCTGGCTGATAACTTGAAAACTGCAGGTCTACACGATATTTGTGATTATCTGTTCTATAAACACTGGGACTGCTTCAGCAGTATCCCTGCAGCAAAAAGTGTGCACCATGCTTTTTTGCACGGACTTTTAATGCACACAGCAGATATGGCAGTCGCTGCCGAGGCGATCATTACCAACAATGAGTCATACATAAACCGTGATCTTTTAATTGCCGGAATATTGCTGCATGATATCGGAAAAATACTGGAGTTTGAAATATCACCTGTTACGGGCCTTGTCACAGGCTATACGGATAAGGGGAATCTGTTGGGCCATCCGGTACTGGGGGCGATGGAAATCAGAGAAGCAGCTGAGACAGTGGGAGCAAATCCTTATCTTACAATGCTGTTGGAGCACATGATCCTTTCACATCACGGAGATCCCAACGCAGGGGCCGCGAAAGTACCGATGACGATTGAAGCGGAGCTCCTTCATGATTTGGATAAGCTGGACTGCCGGAAGCAGATTTACACAAACACACTGCAAGGTATACAATCCTCTGCATACAGTGCATATGTTCCGGCATTGGATCACAAAGTTTTTCAGCACGGGGTAACCGTACCGAAAGGATTCAATGACAGTTTCTCCGCGAACGTCAAGAATACCACAGAGAGTTTTGCCTCGTTTGAAGGCTGTGATCATGAAGAAAGTCGGTTCTGCAGATCGAATGATGCGAGCTTTTATAATCCACAATCTGAATACAGACAGAGCTTCTGTCAAGCCAACCATCCGCCCGCCTTTATAAACACTGAGTTCCCTGAAATGTAACAACAACTATGCCCCATGCCGATGTGCCAATCGGCATGGGGCTTCATCAATCATACAGTTTGAGCTTATTCTTTACAGATAGGGACAGTATTGATCAGATATCCCACATGGAGGAATCGTTTTCCCTTTTTCTATAATAGGTTCTTTTGTCAATCCACACGGAAGGATTTGATCATTTTCGGGATCAAGCAAGCCGTATTCCATAAGATGCAGCAAACATCTTACAGGTACACCGAGAATCGTTCCTCTTCCACTCCAACGTTCACATCCATATTCACGCCAGTGCTGTTCCCGGCGGCGGATGTCCCAATCTTTCACATCATCTTCCAATTCCTCTTCCGGGGTGTTCATAAACTCTGTCACAAATGATTTTGTAAAACACACCGGGTTCAGAATCAAAAGCTTTTCTTTTAACGCCCTAGCAGGAGTCTTGTACTTTTCAAGCAATAAGCTAAGTCGCGACAAAAAAACTTCAATTTTGTCTCTTTCTATGGATTCGGGTGTAGGGTCTTCAAGAAATACGGAGAGGACATACTGTCCCTTTTTATCAGCTTCAATTGGGATTTCCTCTTCATCGTCTTTTTCTGGCTTGATACGGAGGTTCTTATGTAGTTCTGAACGCATCTCAGGGACGGTGAAAAATTGCTCATTTCGGATTTCAGATGAAGGAGTTACTCTGTCACTGGCCTGACTATCCCATACAGAATAAGACCTGTTAAGCCAGCGTGTCAACTCATCCAGCTGAGAAAGTACTTCTGATCCTGTAAGGTCTTCATCCTCCTTAAGACAACAGAAGAAGCTCAACAGCCCCCACTGTAAATTGTTAAGACTGTTGAGAAAGCGAATAAAATGTTTTTCGGGCTTCGCTAGATCTTTCCTCTCCTCATTGAGCATGATGTGGAGAAGGCGTGCGCCTTGATTAGGGTGGATGTCAAAGTAAAAATGATATACATGTCCTGTATTTCCATCTTTGAGCTTCTTATGAACCATCAAATGTTCGGATAATAATTCCAGAGAAGAACGCATCTGATGTGCCTGATTCTCTGAAAAATAAAGAATCATACGGTTATAGATCCTGTCAATCTGGCTCTTTGACAGTCCGTATGCCTCAGAAATGAATTCTCTCTTTACAGATGAAAGATGGGAAAAAAGAACATTTTCGGCAAGTCTGGGAGTCATTTTTCCATGACAGTAAGCTTGAAAGCCTTCATATAGATCGTTTCCCAATAGGACGCCGCAATTGGGGCACTTGATTCGCCCACGCTTAATAATCAGACAGCTCGGGCGGCTGAGGAATCGAACATCTTGGATCTCCTGAGTGCTCACGCTTTTTTTATATGAGTGACTAAAACTTCCCACATGTGACACTGCCAAAAATGTTACAGAGATTTCTGCTTTGAAAGCAAAAACTGCTTGAAAATGAACGTAAAAATAGCATATAGCCTCGAAAAGTGGTATAATGTAGTCACCA
>Ga0247608_10003380_pt1 | contig 18678 bp, 18 predicted proteins | sample 176DNAGHGlowgp2_FD_193490 | JGI IMG/M metagenome (GOLD analysis project Ga0247608, IMG submission 193490) | Sheep rumen microbial communities from Palmerston North, Manawatu-Wanganui, New Zealand - 1766 DNA GHGlow gp2 | ecosystem: Host-associated > Mammals > Digestive system > Stomach > Rumen ... | reverse complement strand
TATGGAAGATATGTGCCCCATACTTATGCACGTTGATGCCCTCAATACTTTCACAATAGATGTTACCACCAAGGTGAGGACGCTTGTCAATCACCAAGCACTTCTTGCCCATCTGCTTGGCACGATAGGCAAACGTAGCACCGAACAGTCCGGCACCCACTATCAGATAATCGTATTTCATAAAAGCTGTATTTAAATCTCTATCCCGTCATTCTTCAATCCCAACAGTATTGCTGGATTCTCAAATTTCTCCTTCCTATCCTCCTTCACCTTCCACGCCAACTCATGCTGGAGCATCTGCTCATATTTATCCAAAGACTTCTTCTCTTCCACTGAATGCTCAACCAGGACTTTCTGTCCTTCCTCTAATTTATAATAAGGTACAGACTTTATCCTCATCCCGCAATGGATAAAATATACTCCCGTCAGCATTTCCGCCATATAGGCCAATGCCCTTCTCGCATTCGTATATGGAGCAGGCTTGATGATTTTCTCACATGCCTCAAGAATAGAGAACATCCACTCGCAGTAGTCATCAAACAACTCTTTTTTACACAGCAGCATATTGAACGGATGAAACTTCACCCCGTCACATACCCTCTCTAAAGTCTCAAAGTATTCAGGGCACTGTCGTTTCATCACCGCTGCTAAGATAGTCATGTTCTCTGCTCCCACGAATTTGGCGAAGTACGAATACACGCTGTCCATGTAGTACGATGGTTCTACCATCATCACGTCACAGTCCGACATCAGATCGTCGACATTCTCTGTCGAAATCCTTACACCGAAATAACGACGGTAATGACACACTCCCACATACTTCGTATCCTTGACATTCTTCCATATCCAGTAGTGTGCTGTCATCTCGCAGTATTGTGGATTCTTCTCCGAGATATTCACTCCTGAGTCATCACCTGCATAATCAGCCATCTCATCCTTAAACCGAGAGGCAGCCCGCCCCACATGAATAGGAATCAGCACATCATCATGAGGAATCAGTGAAGGCTTATGGGCTACGACATATATAGCAACTTTTTTCATTTCAGTCCATTCTTTTTTCGCCATAGATAGTGGCTAATTCTGAATATCGGTTCAGACAGAGCCTCCTCAGGATAATGGCTCACAAACCTCATATTTCTGACTGCCATCCTGACATTTCTTCTTAAAAAACCTTCATTCTGATGCGCTCGTAACCTCATGTCATACTGTCCGAAATTACCACCTATCATAATTTCATTCCAAAGGAACTTTCCCTCCCTTGCATTAGGTTCCGCTATCAAATAATCTTTCTTCAAACCAAACTGCTCATGCAACACCCACATCAGAGCCCCAGAAAACTTCCACAGCCCAAGGCTTTTCAGTGTCATTTCTAATTTCTCTTTCCTGATTTCTAATTTTGTTGAGGAACGAAGCAAGTAGTAGTAGTCTATAACCTGTCTCAGCCCAATCCCTTCCGAAAACAGATGTCTATAGATATGTTCTAACAAATAGACCGTATTAAATTCTTTCGTAGGCACAGCCACTTTTGTCTCACAGTCACTCAAAGTAACAAGATTCTCAAATTGTTCTTTATTACTGTCGAACCATTTCTGCAACCGCTTGTTACTACGTGGCGAATGCATATACGATGGTGTGAAATGGATTTCCACCTCAATATCATTCTCCATTTCCAATTCCACATGGTGATAGCGTTCCAGCAGATTACCATACTTCTCTGTCACGTATTCCATCACCTTATCACGTCCTCCTTCAAGCCATATATCAATGTCACCTGGAGTTCTGAGTAGTGGATTAGGATAATACAATGCGACACCTTGTCCTTTTAATATACAGTTCCTAAAACCATCTCGTCTATATTGATTACAGACTTCCCCTATTTTCTTATTTATCTGACGATTCCTAATTTCTATTTGGTGTGTATATCCAATCCATTCCATTAAAATGTTAAAGGGAATGTCTAAGGACTTCCCTACATTCAGAATACCGCCATATATAATACCGACAATAGCCTGTTTTTTTGCCCATAGCATCATAAGCCTCCAGTCTATCTCTTTTGCGCTTTTAGGTAATGGCAGATTACCTTCCAAAGAATATTTCAGGAAGTCAATATATGCACTTTGGACTATCATTAATTAACTTAATTACCACTTTAGCCACTTTTTCCAACGTATATTTACTCAAGACATTTCATATTGTTGTCATTATACCAGTCCGTCAATGCCTCTTCAAAGGTATATTTGAACTGATATCCACTATTTGCCATCTTCTTACCACAGATATTCGTAGATATCTGCAATTTCTTCACACGTGCTGGACAGATACCCATAGGGCTACCAACCATTTGTGCACATACAGCAGCAGGCATGATGATTGAATTGGGTATATATGGTACAGCCTGTGTTAACCCTGTCACCTTTTTCATTGTTGTGACAATCTGTTCAATAGTATAAGCAGGCTCAAAGGTACAATTAAACAAGTCAAATGAAGATTTGCGATCCTCCACATTCCAAAGTATAAATCTTACCAACTCCTTCACATAGACACAAGCCTTAATCGTATCTTTACGCCCAGGATAAGCAAACGTATGTTTACGTATTCCCCAGTACAGTCGTGAGAAGTTTCCATTCTCACCCTTACCGAATACAACACCCGGACGAACGATGGTCATTTTTCGCCCTTCTCCACCCTTTTGCCAAGCCATGTGAATCTTTTCCGCCACCAGTTTTGAGATACCATAAGGTGTATTCGGTGTTGGCAAGGTCGTTTCCTCCTTCAAAGCCTCAGCAGCACCGTATGGTGCAATAGAAGAAGTAAACACCATTTGCCTGATACCATATTTTTCTGCAAATGCACATACATTTTCCGCTCCTCGGATATTCGTCTCAAAGTATTCGATATCCTCATGACCTGGAGTACGATGCACAGCAGCGAAGTTGAATATCACATCCTCTGGCGTCGGTGTGAAAGGTAATTCACCTATTGACTTCCGCACATCACATTCAATATATGTTGAACCCAACTTCTCACCCTCCCTCACTGCAGGCTTATAGTTTTTTACTACAGGGTTAGGCATCCCCGGTTTTACAATATCCAGATTCCACACCTTGGCCTCTGGATACCTCTCAAGAATAAGATTAGTTAAGTGTGTACCGATAAACCCAGTACCACCTGTGATAATATAGTTCATGGACTAAAAACTTTTCTTATATCTTTTATGAAAGATAGCAGCCATAGCAAATCCCCATACTTTACGTAACATATTTTTCTTTCCAAAATACAAAAAGTCAATTTCTTTATACCTCAAATTATTCTTCTGCACCCAAACATCCATAAGGCGCTCACTCACACGCCCTATCAGTCGAGCCTGGAACGGATCCATGTTCTTAAGGTCATAATAGCCCTCCAATTCCTCGAGTATAGGGAACATCCATTCACAATACTTATGGAAGAGGGGCTCCTTCATGATAAACATGTTGAACAAATGCTCAGAACGTTCCTTCATATGTTTATCAAAGGTTTCCAAATATTCTGGGCATCGCTTCTCTATGATATCCCTTGCCCTGTCGAACTGCTCACCGAAGAACGTATGGTCATAATGCGAGTACACTGTCTCAATATAGAGATGGCGTTTCTTGGGCAATATGAGATCATACTCATTACAAAGTGACACCGCCTCCTCACCAGTAAGTATACTATTCCAATCGGTATCCTTCCGTTTCAGACAGAAATGCCTACGGTAATGCACCAATCCGACATAATCAGCCTTCAAATTCTTCCATGCCCAATACACAGCCGTCAATTCGCAGAAAAATGGATTTTTCTCCGAAATATTCTCGCCCTCATCATCACGCTGATAGCCAAAGTCTTCCTTTGCCAAAGAACTCCCCACCTGAACAGGCAGATAGATATCATCCATCGGCATATGGTATTTCTTGTGAGTTGCTATTAAAATTTTAATGTTCATAATAGATGGTAAATTTCTTCAAAATATTGTTTAAATCTAATCGCATTGGGAATTCCATTATTAGCGATTAAATATGCGTCTTTATACTTATCTGCATACGCTTTATCTATAGTCCTAAATGCCTTATAATTACAAGCCTTGTCAGTATCAACAATATCTACATTCATCAAATCTGACACACCTTTTAATCTTTTATATTCATTGCTAGCCTGTTGAAAAATAGAATTAGAAAGCAACACAACTGGTTTATCGTACAAGATAACATAAGAAATAGAATTACTTGTATGCATACATGCTTTTAAGCAGTCTTTTATTAAACGGCATGTTTGATTATATATTATTTTCCTCCCATCAAATGGATTAAATGCATAATTTGAAGACGGGTGAGCAGCAATAACAACACTACATGAAAACTTTTTCTCCAAATCATGAAAATAAGAATTCAAAGATTTATAAAAATCAATCGCAGATTCTTTGGCTTTAAACGATGGATTCCTTTTTCCAATTTCTGGATGCAATGGAAAATAATTATCTACATATACAATATAAGGTGAACTAATTATAGGCTCACTCTCTCTGCAAGCGAGGTATTCCTCATAATCAGGATGGTTTATCCTATATTTCTCCCCTACTTTACTACTCATCGTAAAGCAGGAGAACATTCTCTTAACCATAAAATAAGTATAAAAATCACCTATGGTCGATTCGTTTATTTTAGCAATATATTTATTATTATGAGCCCTTTGTGTATTAGAAAAAAAGTTTATTAATATTCGATTTCTAAAATATTTCCGAATAACCTTATAGAGTTTTAAATTTCCATATGTTCGATGAAGATCGATAACAAGAAGGGAATCTTTTGGTATTCTTTTTAGATTGTCTTCAAAATCTTCTTTTGATTTAATTATATGAAGGTAATCTTTTCTAATTAGGACATTGGATTGAAAAGAGGGGGATGAGATTTTGGAACAATCCCAATATTCCAAATCAAAATCCATCTTCATCTCTTCAAGACAATAATACTTTATCCACCGTTCTGACAGTTGTGACGGATGTATATAAATAATTTTAATCATTGAATATTTGAACTTATCGAGATTTTATATAATAATATCGAATTACCTAAAGTTTCTGTGACAGCAAACAAATAAGCATCACTATTACATAGGCAAGAATAACCAAAAGATTTATTGGAGATTAATTGCATTATAGGCTTCCAGTTGATATAATCAGAACTAACCTGTAGCATTAAATTCTTTCTCTCTTTATCGTGACATGGATTTAAGAAAAATCCCTTGTCTTTAAGCATATGAAACGAACCTTGGCAAGCTTTAGGCTCTATCAACATCTTGTCTGATTGGTGCTGTATCCAACTTCTTCCAAGATTATCCGAAACATAAACACGTCTTTTCCCTATATAACTTTTACTATTAACCATTAGTTTTCCTTTTTCATACTCAACTACCATACATTCACTGCTATAGCATGGAACTAAAGATTCACAAATCCACGATCTGCCATGATCTTTTGAATAAGCAATGCCACTTTGGAGAGGATAAGTTTCTAAAGTATCATTAACTTCCATCTTACATTGAATAGGTAACACTAACGTGCCGTCTGACATTGTAATACCATGCCCAACGCCGCCAAAAATAGAAATCACATGAGTTGTATCAATTGATAGTTCTTTCCTAAAACTCTGAGGGTCAGACCAAGTTATCCCATCATCATCAGAAAAAACATATGAGCAATCAAAGTTATAATCTCCTTTTTTGTGAACACGTTCCCATATGTTTGCAGATTTTATACGATGTGCAAACACATAGATTCTACCAGTTTCCCTATCAACTAGAATTGTACCGTCCATAACGCGATCCCATTTACTACAATTTGTATGGGGCAAAATAATCTGAGAGTTCTTAAAAGATGCTCCTTCATCAGTACTTCTAACGATTCCGATACTTATCCTTGTTTGATCGCTTGATGTATTTTCTCTTATATCAGCACCGACAATTATTGAACCAGCATTCGATACCTCACAGAAAGGTATTCTAAGTCGGTAATTACCTATCTGATTCTTGAATGTTGTCGTGTCTATAACTATAAGAGGTTCATTGGAATGGTTTACATTTTCACCATCATATACACTTGGTAGGATATTTATCGCCCCACTCTGTCCAAATCCATTTTGGGCATATGCAAAAAGGCAAAAAGTACAACAAAAAATTGTATAACAAATTCTATTAATCATAGTTACGGAACAATAACATTACCTTCTGAATCAATATATGGTATCTTATCATTTTTAAAACCGACTATATTGGTATCATACTCTTCAGTAATAGGGAAAGATAAATGTTTTTTATTCGTTATTCGAAAAGTAATATCAAAAAGGAACCTTTTTAAAATATCTACTATTTTTACTTTTGTTCTTTGATGATTAGTTGCCGAAAGGCTCTCTATTATATTAGTGTATTTAATTTTTAATCTATTTTGCCTGCAATAGATATAAGGGAAATATTCACTTAAAAATCCATATAATCGTGCTAACCTTGAATAACCTGAAAGTCGAGTCCATTTTTCCATTTCGTCAAATATTGAGAATAGACATTTACAATAATCATCATATACTTCTTTTTTGCAAAACATCATATTATACCCACTACATTTGTTCGTATTAAAAAGACAGTAAATCAAAGTTTGCTTATATTCTGGGTGAGTCTTCATTATAGACATCAACCATATATAAAAATCTTCTCTTGTTGTTAGATTCATTAGTTGTTCACCTGCACAAACTTTGTTTGTATGCAAAGTTGGCAATACCATATCATAATTCCCTAAAAAATCTACTGGAGAAAGCCTTTTAAAATCGAAATAACGTCGATAGTGACAAGTCCCAATATAATCAACATCCAAATTTTTCCATCCCCAATATAGACCTGTCAGTTCACAAAAATTTTTATTCTTAATACTGATGTTTTCACCCGTATCATCACCCTGATAGCCAAAATCCTGACTAGTCAATGCCTTCCCCACATGGAGTGGCATATATATATCATTGTTGGGAATGTCCCATCTCTTATGGGTACAAACAATTATTTTACATTTCATTTTTTTAACTTTTTAAGATTAATCGGATTATTTAATAATGGTGAGGTATACGTCAAAAATGACTGTGTGCTTACTTATGCAACTCACTATATAATTTTTTTATATTCCTTTTTATTAAACTGAATATTCGGGGAGGTAGAGTTAGTATTTTATAAAATAAATATAACCAATAAAGCCCAGAAGACTTACACCGCATTACAGCATCTCGCCATACTAAATTTCTCATCCTATACTTTTCTATAAAATTCAATTGGCTATATAAGTTTGCATGCTTTTTATGAATATAATTTACGGCCCTTTTCCACTCATAGTATTTGTTTGTTAGTCTCTTGGTATCATGAGTATCTACTCTGTATACAGTCAACGGCTCATCAACAAGATAAAAAGGCTTTCTTTGAGCCAAGCGGATAGTTAACTCGTATTCTTGCCAAAAACCCAAATTTTCGTCGAACAAGCCAACTTCTATCAATGCTTTTCGACTAACAAGAATATTAGATGTAGTAGTGCAGATATTTTGAAGTATTTTCTTGTGCATATCACCCCAAAGATTCGGATTCATTAATGTATCTTGATAAACAATGCCTTCTGGTGTTATTATTTCCTTGCGCCTTAGGCAGTGGACAAACTCACAATCATGCTGTTCCATCAGAGCCATTTGTTTCTCAAGCTTCGTTGGAAGCCAATAATCGTCATCATCAAGAAACGCACAATAATCGCCTGTAGATGCCTTTATGCCTATATTCCTGGCATAGTTACCACCATGACTGTCTTCTTTTGGTATATATATATATCGTATTGGGAATTGCCCACATATTTCTCGAGTGTTGTCGGTAGAATTATCATCCACGACTATACATTCTATGAGTTCGTATGTCTGATTAAACACACTTTCAATGGCTCTTTTTAACAAATCAGCCCTATTGTGCGTTGTTATAATTGCTGATACTTGTTTCATCAAATTAAAATTAGAAATATTATCAAGAGACATCTGATTAAAGTATAGTTATCCAAAACTCTATATAATACATTTGAGATAGGTGTTCTATTTTGATGCTTTTTCTGCAGCATTAGCACTTTTTTCATTTTGATCTGTCCATATGCCCATCATTTTCATTGGAGTTTCATTAGTATGATTCCAAACATACATATATAGTTTTGGATTTCTAACAAATGGTCCCCGGAAATATTGGGAAACATATAAAACTGTCATAATCGTGAAAAGGTACAAAAGAATTGGCTGTTTTATCAGTTTCTCGCTACGTACTGCCCAAAATATGCCTGCAAGAACAATAGACATAAAAAAATAGAAAGGAGCATCATATCTCCATAATAACTCTATTTGATTTGCTACTGGCCAAAGTAACAAACCAACAATAAATAAATTATATGAATACACTAAATGTAATTTTGAAGTTTTCGCAACTTTAAACCCATACCAAACAATGAACAAGATCAGTACCAACTCTGTTTTCCGAGGAAACGCTGCTCTAAATCTTCCTCCGTTTCCTCCAGTTAACCAATAATCTGCTCTACTAATGTATGAATCAGCACGCTCAGAAAAGCCTACCAAACTATTAATAGAATCGGAGAACGCCAACATCGATTCTGTCTGAAAAAAAAAACCTATAGCAAAATACAATATAATAACAATGTAAGGAGGGAGTAAAGGCTTTTTCAATAAATAGATAAAGTAAAACATAATTGGTATCAGCACAAGACCGATATGAAAACAACATCCCAGTAAACACAACATCAGAAAATATAATGTCTTTTGTTTTAATAAGAAAGACAATCCAATTAGAACAAAAGAAAAGCCTAAATACCATCGCACCATGTTTTCCACCTCCAATAATGAAAACAATGCAAAAAGTGGAAGTGAAAAAGAAAGAATCTGAGAACAATTTTTAAGTATAGATAATACTCCAATGATAAACATCATGCTACATAGCAATACAAATCCTTGATAAGGTATTCCAACATCATTGAATATCTTAACGACATAGACAAAAACAACATCTCTTGTAGAATCCCAGCCCTTTCCTATTTCTTCATAAGTTCTCCAATATTCATTATAATCGATACCCCTCCCAAATCGGAGACCTTCATTTAAGGTATAAGTTATAATTGCAGTTATACCTGCCCTTGACCATATCTTGCCTGTCTTAGCTATTTCTTTACCGCATCGGTAAAGAATAAAAAGCATCAACAGAAGTAGAGTGTCATATATTATAGGTATCATACTTAAACTATTCATTTCTGTGCCTAATTATGTCCTTTAAACTTTGCTATAACAATTATCGCAAGATTACTTATCTTTCCCTTATACGGTCCTGCATAGTTAAAAAAAGCACACCATATTAGAATTGTTATTACACACTTTACTAAAAATGAGAAAATTACGTTCATACTATCACACCAAATACTTAACATAAAAAGATTTACACCGATAATAATTGAAATAAACAATGGATATATCATTATAGCAAGTACCTTTTTAAATGGATAATGAAGAGTCTTAAATAATAAATAATAAGTCTGGGCAGAATTAAGTAATTGGGCGATAGCAAAGCCAATGGCAACAGCATTTATTGATTTCCACCCCCATATTGCGATAATAAAACTATTAATCATAAAGAATGCGCACCAGCACCCTGAAATAAAAAGTTGTTTTGTTGCATTTGCAGATTGATAAATGGAACCTGCAGTGCCATTTAATATTTGAAGTCCAACAGTAAGTGACATTACCCGAAACGGGAAAATAGCCTCATGCCATTGATTCCCAAAAAATATTATTATTAACTCCCCTCCTGAAAAAAAAAGTAATATTGACATGGGAAAGCCAACATAACATAGAAATTGGAATAGTTTCTTATACTTCTCTGCCATTTCATGCAGATTATCCTGAAAATCAGAAAAAACAGGTTGCAATACTGGTGTTACCGCAAATGTTATGTTATGAAGCGGCATTAACATCAAGCGATATGATTTTTCATATTGTCCTAAGGGAGCTAATCCTACATATCTACCGATAAGCAGTTTGTCAAGATTGCGAGAAAAATAGTTTATTACGTTAAAAAAGAATTGATACATAGAAAAAGAGCCTATTTTCCTCAAAGGAGTTTTGTCAATTACAAAACAAAACTTTAATTTGTCCTGCAAATAGAATATTAGGAAAAGAAAAAATGAAGAGGCGACTTGCTGTACTACTAATGCATAAACTCCAAAATCCAAAAGTGCCATTGTGATTGCTATAAATGCTGTTACAATATGAGTAACAAGAGTTATCAATGCAGTATACTTGAATCTTTTCTTCCTATACTGTATATTTAGAGGAACGATGTTTAAACAATAGAATAGGATCGTCAAACTCAACAATTTACATACAGGATCTAGTGTTATATTATTATAATAAGCAGCAATAAGCTTAGAACTACAAAAAAAAAGGAGTGACAGCACAAGCCCTACATATACAGTAAATGAAAAAATTGAATTAAGATCATGTCTATCGAGATCCTTAAATTGAATTATTGCAGGTCCAATCCCAATATCACTTAGTAAATTAAAAAAAACAATAAATATTGTTGCTATAGCAACTATGCCATAGTCTGCAGGTGTCAGAATTCTAGAAAGTATAGCAGTAACAATTATTTGTACGGCAATACTGGAATATTTTGCCAATGATGTATATAACACACCTGAGGCGAGTTCTTTTTTAATACTATTCATGTGAACAATTAGCCTTTCAAGATGCCTGAAATCCTTTTCTTTATATATAATTTAATATATTTTTTGTAAGGAATATATATCTTTAACGACTTGAGCATCTCAAGTGTACAACATGACAACTGCATACTAAGAAAATAATGTTTCTGTTGTTCTGGTAACAGAGAGAATATTTTATCATAAGCATCTTGATGAGTTATTCTCAATTCATCCCTGCTCATATTCCTTACAGCCGTGGAAGCATCTGTTCGCTTAAAATATATCCTATCTATCATCTCAAACTCAAAAAAATGAAAGGCAGAAACTATAAGTATTACCCAATCCATCTCTGGAGATCTGACGGATGAAACAGGGAATCCTCCTAATTCTAATAATGACAATCGCGAATAACATGTCCCTGATGGGGTAAGTCCACTATAGAGAAAACTATCAACGGCAGCTGTTCCACTAAAGATGGTATTAACTTGCTGGCCTCCATTTCTAATAAATTTGTAATAATCTCGAAAAATACTATGACCCCACAAAATATAGCGTTTAGGGTACATTCGCATTTTAATCCTATCAGACAGAACAGTTAAGGCATTCGGAAGCAGTTCATCATCACTATGACAAAAGAGCACATAATCACCTTTAGCCTCTTTTAGACAAATATTATGATTAGTGTACATGTCATATGTCTCTGGATTAACTATAACTCTTATTTTGTTACTTTTAAAAGATTCTATTACATCCTTAGTTTTATCTTTAGAAGCATTGTTTGCAATTAGAATCTCATACTCATTATCATAATCTTGATCTAAAGCACTCTGGATAGCATTACCTATAGTCTCCTCATTATTATATGTCGGTATAGCAATTGTAATTAACATAAGCACTTTTGTTATTTATCATATACCAATAAATTTCAAAATACCATCTTCCACCAGCACCTTAGGTTCCCATCCAGGCACTGTCTCGCCTTTCCACGGTATCATCACTTCCCTTTGGCGGTATGGAAGTCCTCCCCATTCAATATTTAGAGTTCTTCCACTTACCTCTGTGAATAGTCGGGCAAGTTCTTTCAAAGGGATTTGGCGACCAGAACTTAAAACATATTCGTCCTTTAAATCTATATTTGATGATAAAAGGTTTACCAATTGGGTAAAGCCTGCAACTATATCCGTAATAAATAATATATCTATTAACTGCTCACCTGGCGACATCTTCAACACTTCGCCATTTTCAGAATAATCTTTAAACAATTTAAAAATCTTCCTTCTGGGATCATTCGGACCATATGTATCACACAATTTCAATGTACAAAAACGAATATCAAATACATCTGTATAATACTTAGCCATATCTATGAATGCCTGTTTAGTGGCTGCATAAAGATTAACAGGATTATACTCTTTTCCTTTTGTATTATAGTTCTGCCATATACTACCAGTGTTCAGAAACCATTTAACGCTGCCAGCAAGAGATGAAGCCTCCAAAACAGCTGTTCCAAAATAAACATTTGACGACACCAATTCTTTAATTTGTTCAGGTGCATGGACTGTAAGATACAATGAAGCTAAATGGATAATCCCTTCTATCTGATTATTCTTTATATATTCTGCAAGCGAATTGATATCGTCAGACATGGTATAGCCTGGCAATCCCAATTTTTCAGAATCACCTTCAAACTGCCCAAGAATATAAAGATTGTGAACCTTTCTAAGTTCACGGGTTAGGTTCACCCCGATAAAACCTGTTGCTCCAGTTACTAATATATTCATTTTTATATGTTACTTAAAAAGGTGAATTAAAATCTTGTAATGAAGGAAAAGTGAGGTCGCGATCAGATACTATTGGATTTTCTATTTCCCAGTCAATGTTGATAGAGTTCTGGGCTATTCCACTGTCATGCTCTTTGTTATAACAGGATGTCTGAACATAATTCACAATACTGTTTTCTTCAAGGGCCTTGAAACCGTGAGCAAAGCCTTTTGGTATATAAAGATACTTGCCTTGCTGGTCATCCAACTCTATAGAGAAACATTTGCCATAAGTTTTTGACCCTTTACGGATATCCACTACGACATCAAGAATTCTGCCCTTGCTGACATACACCATTTTAACATGATCATATGGCGGTGTCTGGAAATGCATACCACGAACTACATTTTTTTTATTAACAGAATAATATATTTCCTTGAATTCACAGTTCAATCCGTTTTCACGGAAAAATTCCTCGTTGTACAGTTTTTGGAACCCACCCCGGTTGTCTGTAAAATTATTTGTCTGAAGAACATAAAGTCCCTCAAAAGGAGTCTTAATCAAATCCATTTACCCTAAGAAAGTTTTAATCTGCTCTACACAGAGTTTGTAGACATCCTCATTCTGATAGCGCTTATACCAATCTGCAACAAAAGCAATACACTGGTCAATATTTGTATGAGGCTCCCAGCCAAGACGGAACTTAGCCTTGCTGATGTCAAGCATCAGGAGGTTAGCCTCATGCAGTGCATTGGGATCAGAGGCATCCTTTAGTTCACCCTTACCATAGTTGGCTATCAATTTTGAGGCGACATCCCAGACAGGTGTGATACTCTCAGTACGAGGGCCGAAGTTCCAGCCTTCACAGTATTTTGTTGGCTCTTCCCACATCTTGGTTGCAAGTAGGAGATAACCACTTAGTGGCTCCAACACATGCTGCCAAGGACGAATTGCCTTGGGACTGCGGATTTCAATTGGTTTGTTTGCTTCTAAAGCACGGATACAATCAGGCACAATACGGTCTTTTGCCCAGTCACCACCACCGACTACATTTCCAGCACGCACACTGGCTAATGACACATGGTGTTTCTTACCATAGTCCTGAGGATTGAAGAAACTCCTGCGCCAACTGCTGATTGCGATTTCTGCAGCACCTTTAGAGGAACTATATGGGTCATAACCGCCCATCGGCTCATTCTCACGGTAGCCCCATATCTGCTCTTTGTTCTCGTAGCACTTGTCTGTAGTTATCATCACAACTACTTTTACCGAGTCTGTCACACGGGCAGCCTCCATGATATTGATACTGCCCATCACATTCGTCTCGTAGGTCTCTACGGGAATCTCATAACTGAGGCGAACCAACGGCTGAGCAGCAAGGTGGAAGACTATTTCTGGGCGATACTCTTTGAAGATTTCCTTCATCTTCTGACCATCACGGATATCAGCCCTGATGTCTGCCTTTATTTTATTGCCTATTCCTGAAAGTACATAGTTGTCCTTCTCTGAATATGGTTCAAGACCTACGCCTACTACTTTCGCACCCATCTCATGAAGCCAGATACTAAGCCATGAGCCTTTGAAACCCGTATGTCCCGTAACTAGTACTCGTTTGCCAGTATAGACACCATCAAAAATATCAATCATATTAACTACAACGAATTACGTGATTTATATGAGTTAAACTTTAGAAGAAACAAAATCCTTGATTGTATCAAGCATATACTGGAGTTTCTCTGAGGTCATACCTGGATACAGACCAAGCCAGAAGGAATCACGCATAATAGAGTCGGTAACGGGAAGAGAACCTCCTACTACACGATAGTCTTTACCCTCAACATACTGCTCAAAGGCAGGATGGCGAAGTAGGTTTCCAGCAAAAAGATTACGGGTCTGAATCTTATGATCCTCCAAATACTTAGTCAACTCATTACGGGTATAGCCCGCATCCTCCTTCACTGTGATGAAGAATCCGAACCAACTTGGCCTGCTGTTCTTCTGGCGCTCAGGAAGCAGGAGACCTTTCGTTCCTTTCAGTCCTTCGTACATCGTATCAAAGTTCTCACGACGACGTTTGACGATGAAGTCAAGTTTCTCCAACTGAGCACAACCGATGGCAGCCTGAAGGTCAGTTGCCTTAAGATTATAGCCCAGATGACTATAAACATATTTATGATCATAGCCCTGAGGCAGTTGACCAAATTGTCCTGTAAAGCGACAGCCACATGTATTGTCTACACCGCCTACACACCAACAATCCCGCCCCCAATCACGATAACTGTTCACGTACTTGTGCAACTCTGGATTATTGGTATAGACGGCACCACCCTCACCCATTGTCATGTGATGAGGAGGATAGAAACTGCTCGTACCAATATCACCAATGGTACCCGTCTTCTTCCATTCTCCATCAATGAAATACTCTGAGCCAAGGGCATCACAGTTATCCTCAACAAGCCAGAGGTTATGCTTCTTACAGAAATCGAGTACAGCCTGAATATTGAAAGGATTACCAAGACTATGCGCTATCATCACAGCCTTTGTCTTGTTGCTATAGGCTGCTTCTAACTGAGTGGTATCAATATTACTCTCCTCAATGCTCATATCCACAAACACAGGAATTGCACCATACTGCACGATACAAGCAACTGTCGTTGGGAAACCAGCAGACACAGTGATTACCTCATCACCCCTCTTTATCTGACGATCACCAAGTTCTGGGGCTGTCAGAGCAGAGAAAGCAAGGAGGTTTGCGGAAGAGCCTGAATTACAAAGCGAGCAATATTTGATACCAAGCCACTTAGCCAAACGGGTTTCAAACTTATGCGCCCATGGACCTGCCGTCAGCCAGAAATCCAATGACGCATCCACCAGGTTTACCATCTCCTCGTCATCAAAGTAACGTCCACCATAATTTACACGACTCTTACCTGCCTCAAACTCGGGTTGTACAGCATGAACCTCACGATAGTATTCACGGGTCAAAGCAAGTATCTGTTTCTTTAAATTTTCTTTTTTAGACATATTTTTCCTTTTTGTGTTATTTACTATAATCAGGGATATTGGGAATGGTTCTATCCCATTTCTTCCAGGGAGCCTTATTGCTTTCCAATAGTTTCTCAAGCATGGATTTCTCTCGAATATTATCCATGCATTGCCAGAAGCCTTCATGGATATAGGACATCAGTTGGCCCTCTTTAACAAGTTGGCGTAGAGGTTCATGTTCAAACACGCAGCTATCATCATTTAAATAATTGAATATCTCTGGCTGTAATACCATATATCCAGCATTAATTGGAGAGCCATCACTAGCATTTTTCTCACGAAATGCCTTCACTGCCTGATTTCCGCTTATCTCAAGAACACCTTTATCCTGAGCAATCTTTACAGCTGTCAGTGTTGCCAACTTCCCGTGAGACTTGTGAAACTCCAATAATTTGTTGATGTCCACATCACAAACGCCATCTCCGTATGTCATAAAGAAAGGCTCATTGCCCACATACTTCTGTATGCGCTTGATACGCCCACCAGTCATGGTATTGTAACCAGTATCCACGACTGTCACCTTCCAAGGTTCCAAATGAGTTTCATGAATGGTTTCCTCATTTTTACCATTGCGGAAATCAAATGACACATCAGAGTTGTGTAGGAAGTAATTGTTAAACCACTCTTTGATGTACTCCTGCTTATATCCTGCACAGATGATAAATTCATTATGCCCATAATAGGCATATTCTTTCATAATATGCCAAAGTATAGGCATACCGCCAATCTCAATCATCGGCTTCGGTTTGAATACAGATTCTTCGCTAATACGAGATCCAAATCCTCCTGCTAACAATACGACTTTCATAAGTATCTACTATTTCTCCCCAATCCTTGTATAAACAAATCCGAGTTCCTCCAGTTCCTGACGGTCGTAGATGTTTCTGCCATCCACCACAACATTCCCTGTCATCACCTTCTGAATAACATTCCAACTGGGCATACGGAACTGACGCCACTCTGTCATCAGGGCAAAGACATCGGCACCATCAGCGGCATCGTACATATTCTTACAATAGGTGACGGTATCTCCTATCCTACGTTTGCACTCGTCCATGGCAATGGGGTCGAAGACTCTAACCGTTGCTCCATCCTTCAGCAGTTTGTCAATAACCACCAAGGCTGGTGCCTCACGCATATCATCGGTCTCAGGCTTGAACGCCAAGCCAAGGATGGTAATGGTCTTACCCTTGAGAGAGGTGTTAGTGGCTGTGACGCAGCCACCGTCAGAACAGGATAACGCCTGAAGGATCTTATCATAGACAATGGACTTCTGGCGTTCGTTGACACGCTCTACCGCCTCTATCACTTCCATGTGGTAGTCATTGTCCATGCCTGTATGTACCAGCGCCTTGACATCCTTGGGGAAGCATGAGCCGCCATAGCCACAACCGGCATAGAGGAACTTCGAGCCGATACGGCTGTCCGTGCCGATACCCTTTCTGACGCTGTCGACATTCGCACCTACCCGCTCGCAGAGATTGGCGATATCGTTCATAAACGAGATACGGGTGGCAAGCATGGCATTAGCGGCATACTTCGTCATTTCCGCAGAGGGGATGTCCATGAAGATAACACGGAAGTTATTAATCAGAAATGGTTTATACAGGCGGGTCATCACCTCCTTTGCCTTCTCTGACTCCGTACCTACCACTACCCGGTCAGGACTCATGAAGTCCTTGATGGCGGCACCTTCTTTCAGGAACTCCGGGTTGCTCGCCACATCGAAGGGAATGTCAACACCCCGCTTGTCGAGTTCTGCCTGAATGGCTGCCTTCACCTTCTTCGCCGTTCCTACTGGGACGGTAGACTTGGTGACGAGGATGGTGTATTTATTGATATGCTGTCCGAACTGCTTTGCAACAGCCAAGACATATTTCAGATCGGCACTGCCGTCCTCATCGGGAGGAGTTCCTACGGCGGAGAAAACGACCTCAACATCATCCAGGATCTCTGTCAGGTCGGTGGTGAACTTCAGTCGACCGAACTCGACATTACGTTTCACCAGTTCCTCCAGTCCCGGCTCATAGATAGGCATGATGCCGTCCTTCAGTTTCTGAATCTTGTTGGTATCAACATCAACACATGTCACATGGGCTCCCATCTCTGCAAAACAGGTACCACTCACTAAACCGACATAACCGGTTCCAACAATCGCAATATTCATAAATTTACTTTGTTTATCTATATATATGACGGATAGCCATACTCATGATAGCACTCACTATCCATTATCTCACTATGACCGATATCCAGCATCACTTGTTCCTCATCGCCTATGCCACACTGTTTGATATCCTCATAAATCCGTTGCAGAGAATACTCTGGGGCATACATATCATCGAAATAGCAGTAATGCTCATCGTCCACGAAATGGCGAACCATGGTCCTCATCAAATCAAGATACAGCGTAACCGCCTCCTTACACTTGCCTGCCTTCAGCATCTCACAGATCTGGGGACGAACGACCGTATCAATCTCGTCCGCTATCTTCTTACAGTCCTCATCGATGTTATGAGGGTTGAAAAGTGATTCGAATTGAGGATTGGAATTCATTTGATTGAGAGTTTACAACTCACGCAGGGAGAAGGATTCGAAGAAATAGCCACGGGCATCCTCAAAAACCTTAGGTTCAATAATGAGGACACCGTTTATTGGGGTTTTGAGGATTTTCATATAAAACTATAATAAGGATTCTAAGAATTCTCTAACACACCCCTCACCACCTTTGCGTGTAGCAACATGAATATTGGGAATGCTCCTTACTTTTTGTATCGCATCGGCAGGACAAGCGGCTATACCAACAGAAGAGAGCAAGTCATAGCAATTAATATCATCACCGATATAGGCTACCTCGTTTAATGAGATGCCTAATTCATCGCAGATTTCCTTTGCTGCAGCAACTTTCCCGCCATCACGTTTGCTTTGACGAAGATAGTCGATCTTCAGTTTCTTAACACGATTCTCAACAATTTTCGTATTCTCACTGGTAATGATACCCGTCTTAATACCTGCCTCACGTAATAATTGGAATCCCATTCCATCACGAGTATTGAACTTCTTCAATTCATCACCAGTTTCGGAATAGTACATTC
>Ga0247608_10003378_pt1 | contig 18680 bp, 45 predicted proteins | sample 176DNAGHGlowgp2_FD_193490 | JGI IMG/M metagenome (GOLD analysis project Ga0247608, IMG submission 193490) | Sheep rumen microbial communities from Palmerston North, Manawatu-Wanganui, New Zealand - 1766 DNA GHGlow gp2 | ecosystem: Host-associated > Mammals > Digestive system > Stomach > Rumen ... | reverse complement strand
TGATATATTTAAGTATATTATATCACATAATCTTTGGAATGAAGTATTAGAATTTACAGCAAGATATAATAGTATATGGCCACAACGTAAAGCATATATGATTCATTTTGTTGACCATTTTAATATGAAGGTATCTCAAGGTAAAGGTGTATTCCATTCATTACCAAATATGCTTAAAGAAGATGGTGTATGTCCAGCCGTAATGTTCAAAATGGTTCAAAGTTGTTTGCATCCTAAAGAAGATAGATTATTGAATATGCGAGAACTTCTTCATTTAATGGGAATGCCAAATGATTTTGAAATGCAAGGAGATAAATATCGAGCATATGCTCAAATTGGTCAAAATGTTCCGGTTAGAACTGCATTCTTTATTATTTCAGAAGCTTTAAAAGCATATGATTCAAAAATAAATAAAGATAAAACATATAAAAATGTAAGGTATTTTAATAATATAAAACAACAAGAAATTGAAAAATGGTAGCTAAATGCTACCATTTTTCATTTAAACAAATGTTAATGAATATCTATATTAAATTGTTTAATAAATGTTAATAATATGAAAATAGTTTTAATTATATTTGGTGTATATATGTTATTAAGTGTGTTACTGTTTATACACGAAATTATAACAGCACCAATACAAGAAGAAACACTTTAAATTTATATTTTTTAATAATGCTAATAAACAAGATAGGTTATTCATATAATGATATAACATTAGTGCCTAGTATTATATCAGATATATCGTCTCGCTCAGAATGTAATCCATTTTTAACAGATTATTCTAATTCATTACCAATATTTACAGCTCCAATGGCTAGTGTTGTAAATGAAAATAATTTAGATGATTTTTATAATAATGGAATACAACCAATTATACCAAGAAATATTGATTTGTCAATTCGTATTAAACATTTACATAGCTCAGATTGGGTTGCGTTATCATTATCAGAATTTGAAGATTTATTTATAACAAATTATAAAGATAGAAAATCTGATTTACTTTGCATGATATATTATTACGTTGTTGTTGATATTGCTAATGGACATATGAAATCATTATATGATAAATGTACAGAAGCAAAACGAATTGCAGATAATAATGGATATGAATTATGTATAATGACAGGTAATATTGCTAATGCTAAAACATATGAATGGATATGTAAAACAGCAATATATCATGATAAAAAAGGAAATAGAAAATGTTCTATAGATTATATTCGTGTAGGTATTGGTGGTGGATCAGGATGTATTACAACATCTAATGTTAGTATTCATTATCCACAAGCTAGTCTTATTAATGAATGTTATCAAGTTAAACAAGATCTAGAAAATGAAACATTAAGACATGGAGCTTATGATGAAATACCAAAATATAATTATGAATTACCTAAAATTGTTGCAGATGGTGGTATAAGAAATTATGATCATGTTATTAAAGCACTTGCATTAGGTGCTGATTATGTAATGATTGGAAGTGTATTTGCACAATGCATTGAATCTGCTGGAGATAAAGTTAATAAAAATGTTAATCAAAAAACATTAATTAAATTTCCTATTGAACGATACGAAAATTTTAGAGTTGACTCAAAAGGTAATGTTTATGGATATTATAAAGAATTTTATTGGTGGCATTTATTAGAACCTTGGAATAATGAATTAAATGCAGCTGAATTAGCATTTGGATCTACATCTAAAGAATATATTAGTGCATTAAATAAATTTACCGAACGTAAGAAATCATTAACCGAAGAAAAATGTATTGGTCTTATGGATGTTAAATTTTTTGGTATGGCTTCTGCAGATGGTCAAAAATCAATATCTGGAAAGAAGACTAAAACGTCAGAAGGTATAACAAAATATTTGCCAATTAAATATACAATATCCGGCTGGGTTGAAAATATGATAAGTTATTTACGTTCAGCAATGTCATATACTAATTGTAAAGATTTGAAATCTTTTATTGGCCAACAAAATTTAATTGTTAATAGTATATCAGAAATACAAGCAGTTAATAAATAATATTCTTTTTTCAAAATATATTTATTTCCTTATTCCTGCAAGATTTCATTAAATAATTCATATATTATTTGAAATTTTGTAGGAATGTTCTATTTTATATTTGTAATAATTAAAATTTGAACAATATTTAATATTTTCAATAAAAATCAAATGAATATGAGAAATAAGAAACGTCCCCAGTACATTGAGAAACAGTTGAAGGAGATTAATGATATTTTTCGTCATGAAAAATTGAAATGGGATGCTCATTATGAAAATGATTTGTTTTCATGGTTTACAAATTATCTGTTGCATAATGGTTGGTATCGTGGATTCAATGTTCATTATGATTTGGAAGTCAAAATGGATAATGGAGAGACAAAAATTATTCGTGCTCTTGCAGGTCCTGATTATGAAACAAAAGATTATTACATTCAAATTTGGTAAATTAATAAAATAATAAATAATATGTCAAAGAAGAATTGATTAAAGCATTAACTGATTATGAAGAGATGTGCGATAATGTAGATACTTGGTTTGACTCTGATTTAGTTGAAGAGGCTCTATCATTAATAGACTCAGTTAAAGAATATTTGCAAAATAATTAATTATGTCACGTACTTATAAAAAGAATATTCGTTGCTTCTGTTGTTACGGAGATAATCGTAAATTTTACGAATTAAGACGTCGTCAGCGTCGTCATCGTATTAATCACGAGGTTCGTAATCTTCTTTCAAAATATGGTCCTGAAGGTCTTGATGAAATGTGGAAAGGACCTGATATGACAACTGAAGCACAATGGATGGAACCTACTGATGGTCATTGGGGAATTAATAAAGAATATATTAAAAGAATGGACCGTAAATATTTGAATAATCCATGTTATGATGATAGATATCGTGACAGTGATTATTGGCATTGTAAATTTGATAGATATTTGAAACCTAAGAATCGTAAACATTATAGAATTGTTTAACTATGACAGATAAATATAAAGATATAGTTGAACGTTATTCATGGGATTATAGGTCCACTTATGTTAAAGCATCATATGCATTTGATGACGCAATGTATGTATTAGATAGGTTAACTACTGGTACTCTTGCTCATAATCTGCCAAATGTAAAAAATAAGTTAGAACGTTTAATGGCTGCTTATTTGGAAGAATCTGAAAATTTAAGAATTGCAAATAGAGAAATACGAAAACTTAAAAGGGAATTGAATAAATGATTAAGAATGAATATGGATATTTCATAAATGAAGGAAATTGTGAAGCTGGATCCAGAGCACATGTCAGAGTATTTGCGATGACAGCATGTAGTAATAAAGCAAAGTATAAAGTAACACTTGATAATGGGCGTGTAATTAGTGTATGTGGAACGCATCTTCGCGAATATTATAAATATGATTATAGAACTGAGAAACCAATGAAAGGTGTATTTATTAGCATGGTAAGCAAAGTAGAGGATATAAAAACCGGCAAAATTATTTATGAAAAAATAAATAGTATTTGAATTTTATAAATAGGTTACTATATTATATTTGTATTAAATAATAAATATATGAAGTATATTATAAAAAATCTTAAGACGGGTACATATCTTCGTAATGGACAAATATTTTTTGAATGGACACCTGATATTTATTATGCAAAAGTTTTTCAGGGTTTGAAAGGTGCCCAGAATACACTAGATAATGTTATAAATTCATGTTCCGGAGAATATAAAATTTTTGGTATTGAAATGAAGGAAGTGGAACTTTAATTTATAAATATATAAAAACATTTATCCTACGAGAGCACCAATTAATTAAATCATAAAGAGAATATTATGGCAAAAGAAGAAAAACTTAAAGCTTGGGTAGCAAGAGATAAATTCGATGATGGTCTTTCCATATATTCAGTTGCTAAACCAGAAAGAGAAAGAGGATTTTGGAGTAATGATGGCAACAAAGGTGCAAGTCGTATGTTCATCAATAAGGAACTTTTTCCAGAACTCAAATGGGAAGATGAACCAATTGAAGTAGAACTAATTATTAGGAAGGTAAAATAATTTAAACAAATAATTTGATAAAGCATATGATTTACGCAAAATGCACTAAAGAGACATATACATGGGAAGGTGATTGGGAACAATACCGGTTTACAAAAGTAGTTGTTGGACATGTCTATGTATTCAATAAGATTGGAGATACTTATTGGATAGTTCCAGAAGCTGCTTCTGTAGAAGATTTTATGGATCATAATGGTTTTATTGATTGTATTGCTCGTGGATTAGAAAAGAAATATTTTGATGAAATGTTTGAAATAGTTTGAATTATGGAAAAAGTACTTGAAATACCTAAGATAACAAACACGACACTTCAATATTTTGTTGATGGTGAATATATAGATAATGTTGATGTCAATGAGGTGAATAAAATTCGAGAAAATGTATTGGAGTACATTGTAAATACTAAAGATATTTCAATTCTTAATCGTTTCTATTTCATTGGCCATAAAGATACGAATGATGGTAAGATGGGTGAAGAGGTAAAGATGTCAATGAACAATTTTGGAAATCTTTCTGATTTGCCTTGGGAAATGTCCCATGTACGTAGAAGCATGATGCACCTAATTGAAATCGGACGCAAGCATTCAGAACTTTTATATAGCTTTGAAAAAAGTTAAACATTATAATAAAATTATGGAAATAAAAGAAGCAATTATAAAAATGGAAAAATATATGGAAGGAATACTTGAATATCCTAACCCATATCATGATCCAGATACTGATGCATTAGAGACATTAATAGAATTTGCAAAATCAAAACTTTAAAGAATATGACAAATTATATTTCAATTAATAAAAGAAATGCAAAACATTTTCATGATTTATGTGAATTTGCATTAGCTTATATGGATCAAAATTCTATTAGACGACCAGGAATATGTCATGTTATTATGGATATTAAAAATGTAACGAACGCAATTTTGAATATTCAAACAAGAGATGGTAAAATATAAATATTATACAAATATTAAATAAAAAATATTATGTTTGAAATAGTAGGAAAGTATACAAAAGCAATTGTTTACAATGATAATGTTGAAGATGAAGCAGTTGCACAAATATATGGAATTGTAAATTGTAAAGCTTATGAAGGTCAGACAATACGAATCATGCCCGATTCTCACTGCGGAAAGGGGTCAGTCATTGGTTTTTGTTCAACATTTGGAAGATACATTGATCCACGTACAGTTGGAGTTGATATAGGTTGTGAAATTTCTATGCATCTTTACGATAAGTCTATTCCTGAAGATAAATATGCTGAATTGAATCATAAGATTCTTAAGGAATGTGGTTGGGGATTTAATTTGTCTCCTAAGAAGATGTATGAAGACAAAGAGCTTTATAAGTTTATGTCTACTGAATTTAGGAAGGCAAAGTCAAAACATCCTGAAATTTTCTATAATCTTCCAGATACAGTTACTGAGAAATGGGTTATGGATATGCTTAATCGTTTAGGAATGGATCCTAAGACATGGTATTATTCAATTAACAGCTTTGGGGGAGGTAATCATTATTGTGAATATGATGTTAATGAAGAGAATAATCTTTATGGAATAACTGTTCATTGTGGTTCAAGAAACTTTGGTGTTAAAGTTTGTAAGTATTGGGAAAATAAGTCAAAAGGTGCAGCTCTTTCAAAGTCTGAGATAAAAGAATATACAACAGAATTTAAGAAGAAGTATATTGAGGAGCATGGACGAAAGAATATGAATGGCTTTAAGGATGCACTTAAGAAGTATCTGGATTCAAAGACAGAAGGACATATTGAAGGTTTCTTGTCTGGAGATAACATGAATGGATATTTCTGTGATATGTTTACAGCAAGAACATATGCAAGATTTAATCATATTGTTCTCCATCGTACAATTGATAATATAGTTGCAAAGTATGGATGTAAGGTAACTAAAGAAATTGTATCTACACATAACTATATTGATTTTGATGAAGAGATACCTATTATTCGTAAGGGTGCTATTAGAGCATATATTGGCGAGGAGATGCTTGTACCATTCAATATGAGAGATGGTGTAGCTATTTGTGAAGGCCTTTCAAATTCTGAGTGGCTTAACTCTTGTGCTCATGGTGCTGGACGAAAGATGTCTCGTTCAAAAGCTAAGGAGAATGTATCTATGAAGGAGTTCGAGGAGTCAATGAAGAATGTCTACTCAACTACTGTATGCCGTGGAACTATTGATGAATCTCCTATGGCTTACAAGGACACTAATGAGATTAAGGACTTGATTACTGAAACATGTAAGATTAAGTTCATGATGATACCTAAGATTAACATCAAGGCCGCCGACGGAGGCGATTGATGTATATCTTTAATAAAAGATTAAAATTAAGGCAGCAGATGGTGGAGATTAGTAAAGGAAGAAAAGGAAAGGCTCAACACAGCTTTCGTGGTCAACCTGCGTAGCAGCACATAAGATTGTTCGTGAACGCCTTTACTTTTCTCCATTTTATATTTATTGTGATTAAATTATTAAATAATGAGTAAGGAATTAAAAGAAATTTTATATATAAGTCTTATATTTTTTATATTGATTTTATTTGCATTTCCTTCATTATCATTAATGCAGTCAATAGCATTATCTTTGATATTTGGATTATTTGGACAAACTTTAGCTTCTATTGAACGATATTTAAAACATATAAGTAATAAATTATGAATGATAATATATCTTATGAAAGATTAAAGTTTATTAAGAAGATGTATGACAATTCTTTTTACCCAGCAACATATAATATTGAAAAGAATTGTTTTGAATATCCATCAATGCCTAAATATTTTTATTGGCCTAATCCAGGATATTGTAAGCTTCCTAAAGAATTTATGAATGAGATTACAAAATCAATAATTAAAGAATTTTCAGATAAATACGGGCCATTTTAATTATGAAACATATTTGGTGCATAGATGAAGATAAATATACTCTTAATGAAGGGTATGTTTTTACAGATTATAAAAATTATGAAGATGATTTTGTGTATACTGATGAAACACAAAAAGAAATAATTGGCACATATAAAATAGAGAATATATTTGATAATATTGAAACTGCTAAGCATATACTTAAAGGAATGACTCAAATTCAAAGAGATAAAAACTTCAAAGAAATTGAAAGATTACAAAAGGAAAATGAAATATTGTTTGAAAAAATGTTAGCAGTATAATAGAAACAAAGATTTGTAATTATTTAAATTTATATAAAAACGATGAAAGACTATAGAAATTTATTAAACATCAAGCCTCAAAAACCAGGCAAGTATAAGAATAAACTACATGTTTATGTTAATTGGGATTCTAATGATGCTGACTATATTGGAAAGACTGAAGTAATGGATCCTAAGGTTCTTTTCGGTTGCGAGAAATTAATATATTGTCTTGCTTATATTACATTACCTTATAATTTTAAAGGTCATGATTGGAATGCTGCAGCTTTCGCACATCATATAACAGATAATTGTGATATTGATGATTTGGAAAGTGTTATATGCGAAAATGATTTCATGTGTTATACTGATTGGGGATGCTGTCATAGTTTGGAACATCTTGAAATAATATACTATGACAAAGATGGCGTTCCATTTGATGTAACATTTGCTGATATTCATAATCGTTGGAAAACGATGTCATATAAAGAGATTTGTGATGAAATAAACAATATTGAATGGATAGATCCGTATGATGAAGAAGATAAACAGCATACAGAAGAAAAAACAAATTTATATCCATTACGGCCAGCAGGTAGTTAATTATTATATGGGGAATCTATATTATGCTATTATAGATAAATGGTATGATGTATACATTGGAGATGATAAAAAGAAACATCGTAAATATCATACAATTATCGTACATCGTATGAAAGGTGGAGATCCTATGAAGTATATTGAAAACATTCAAAAAATTCCAAAGCATCAATACAGTTATATTTGGAGTTTTTGTCCGATTGAATAAATTATGAATGATGAATTATTAACACGAGAAGAGTTTAAAAAACAAGTATTTGCAATAACAAAAGGTAAATGCTGTGTACCTGGATGTAATTGTGATGCTGTTGATGCTCATCATATAATGGACCGTAAACTTTGGAATGATGGTGGATATTATCTATCAAATGGTGCAGCACTTTGCGAACTACATCATCTTGATGCTGAACATGGAAAAATAACACCAAAGCAGTGTCTTGATTATATGGGCATTAAATTAACAGATATTAAAGTACCCGATAAAATTAAAGAAAGATATCAAGATAAAATAGCTAATTTTAGAGATTTTTATATAACTTTAATGTTAGATGCATTAATTAACAAGTGGGGAGAATAATTTTAATTATATTTGAAATTTAATAAATAAGTACTATATTATTTATGTAATCAAAATATATAATATGCATAATAATAAAAGTACAAAGATAACACCGTTATCAAAATTCCCAACAGAGGTAATTTTACATTTTTATCGTAAGAATAGACATTGTCTTACTGACCATGGGAAGTATAAAGAAATTTATAATTGGAATACTAAAAAGAATGAATTTTGGATTCCTTTTTATGGGCCATTTGAAAAAGATGGAGTAATCTATAACCACGTATGTTTAGGTTATACAAAATCAACTGGTGAGGAATGTCATAAATTGTTTACAAAAATTATGAGTAAACAAGATGCTCACTGGGATGAGGATGGCTACTATTACGGATATAGTGAATGGCAATATGGAGATGAAATGAACTTTAGATTTGAAGGAATGTATTGGGAAGGTACAATCAAACAAATCAAAGATGAATTATCAAAACGCGAACACGTAGGTATCTTTAATAATAAAGATTATCGTAAATGGTTAATTAAATACAGAAAAGCTAAAAAGAATTAAATTATAGTAGTGGTGCAATAATAGACTTATGGAAGAAATAATACTACAAGGAAATAAAAAAGAATTAATAGAAATTTTAGAATCTCATATTGCTTATTTACAAGCAAGCGGTTATGATAATAGTAGTAATCCATATTACAGACACCCAGAATTAAATATTTGTTATAATTTTTTACTGCAATTGGATGAATCTAACAAATTTTTACCAGAAATTGAAGATTCTGATTCTCCTAATTATTTATATTAATAAAGATGAAATATCCAAGAACATATCATTTACCATATTCACCTGGGGCTACTAAAGATGATAAGAAGCTCCAGGATGATTGGTTTAAATATTATCAAGGAAAAGAAATAGTAATAACTGCTAAGCTTGACGGAGAAAATACATGTTTTTCTTCACAAGATGTATATGCCCGTTCACATGGTGCTCCAACACGTTCTTCATGGTCAAGAAATCTTTGGGATCCTTCTAATGGGCTTTATTGGAGAATTAAGTCAATGATAGGAGACTATGAACTAATATTTGGAGAGAACTTGTATGGTGAGCATTCAATACATTATGACAAATTGCCAGCATATTGGTTCATGTTTGCAGGATATGACAAAGAAGCAGATATGTGGTATTCTTGGGATGATGTTAAGTTAATGTCATCTTACTTTGAAGTACCTCATGTTCCTGAGTTATGGACGGGTGTTATTGAGACTGAATTACAATTAAAAGAACTTGTTGAAAAATTCGTTAATGAGCCAGAATTATATGGGCCTCAACGAGAAGGCGTAGTTGTCAGATTAAGAGATCAATTTTCTAGTAATGATTTCAAACATTATGTTTGTAAATGGGTTAGAAAAGATCACGTAAATACTACTCAACATTGGACAAGAAATTGGAAGAAAGCAGAATTGAATTATGAATGATTATTTATTTGAAAAGGTTAAAAAAATTGCAAAATCTTATGGGATAACATCTGATGCATGGTGTAGAAAAGAATTACAAAAATGGGAGCATTATGATTCTTGGTCAGATAAATTTGATTTTGAAAATTTTATAAGAAATGATTGTAAAACTGAACAAGCATTTACAAATCATTATGGAATGGATTATGATGAAACTATGAGGAGAATTAAAGCTAAACAAAGAATGAAATTAAATCATTAATAATATGATTAGACCTTTTGAAGAAGTAAATAAAGATTGGACATTTTTTGATTGGGATGAATGGGATAATGTTCGTCGTAAAATAGGTGAAGATAAATTTGAAGAAATTAAAGATGATCTTTCAGATATTTTAAAAAGTATTTATGGGGTTGGGTTTGAAGAAGGCTTTATAGATGCAAGACATTGTTGGTATAAATATGCACATATAATTAGAAGAAAATGTGTAGATTTTTATAAAAAAGTTATGAAAGAAAATAAACATAGTAAAGACGATATATTTGATTTTGTAACTAATATAATAACTATTGATTGTGAAGATATTATAATGAATAAAGATGAAGATTAAAGAAAGAATACAAAATATTAAGACATTATTAAGTTATTGTCCACATTCATCTAGAGATGTTATGTTATATGATGAAACACTTGCTGACTATTTTGACAAGTTATTTAATAATGATAGTAGATTTATACATTGTAGATGTCCAGGAAAAATATATGCAAAAATAGAATTGGCAAAACACGTTTTGACTTATGACAAAAATAATAATGTGATTGATGAGTATCCTATAGAAATTTCATATTGTTATGATTGGGATAGAGATGGAGAAGATTGGACATCTTATTATTTTGATGAAGAAATAGTAAGAAATAATTGGATGTTTAAAGATGATATGTATTCTAAAGATTTTATAAAATTTGAAGAATTTCCAGACGATATTTGGGAAAGAATACAAAATATCCTTTATAATAAAGCAACAGAAACAATAAGCAAAGAATTAGATTCTGCTAAATCTTCTGTTGAATATTGGGAAAAAAGAAAAGACGAATTTGATAATAAATTAAATTTGAATACATAATTATGAGAGTTACAAATATTGAAGACTTATTAGGATTTAAACCTGAGAAGGTACTTAAATCTTATGATAAAAATGTAAGTGATTATTATATATTATGGGTAACTAATATTTTTCTTGATAAAGATAAAAATAAATACAAGAATACAAAACCATTACCTTGTATTATAAAATACGGATCTCGTTGGAGAGATGACGATACTAATTTTTGTTTGATTACTACAGAGAGAGATATTTGGTCAGAATATTATAAATATAATTGTATTGATAAAATTGATGAAATTTTATTAAATGGAGAAGCTCTTGATAGAGGTAGTCTTACATATAAACACAAGTTCCCACATTTAAGATTATTTACAACAAAAAAGGAAGCTTATGAATATATTGATAATTACAGAAAACAAAATGATATAATAAAACATAAAGAAAAGCTTTCTCGTATAACTGCTGATATTGAAATATTAATGAAAGAAAAAGAACGTCTTGAAAATTTGATTAAAGAATATGAAAGTAACAATTGATAATGTTGATGATATTAAATTCATTTATGATTTTAAAAATCGAAGTCTTACAGGATTAAAAAATTTGTTAATATCATTATTAATTGATGTTGACGGAATAAATGCATTATTAGATAATGATAATAAAAGTAACAAGCAAATTTTTATTGATTATGAAAATAAACATACTGAATATTCTCCAGAAAGAGTAGATCCATGTCCAGATTATTATGGAACATTTACACTAAGGTTTGAAAATGATCCATTAGAAAAAATTGGACCTAATATGGATCTTGATGATTTAGATACTATGATATGTGGATTATATAATTTTGTTGAATTTCAACCGAAATAAATATTAAGAATTTTCTATATTGTTATAAATAGATATAATATATTATGACATGTGGAGAATTCTTAAAAGCATTACAAGATAATCCAGATAAAGAATTAGTGTTTGAAAAATTAATGGAACCTGTAAAAGAAGGTTCAAGTTGTAGATTAATACAAAAAATTGATAATTTAGATATTAAATCTAATGAATTTGAATTAATTATAGAATGTAATCCTTATAAATAATATGGGAAGAATAATTACTGAAGCTGAAGCGTTACGTATTGCACGTCAATACGGACTTGAAAATGAAGTTGCCGATTGTATTCATAAGCAATTTATGGATCCTTGGGATGCTTTATATGAATGGGATTTATTAAGTCCTGAAGATTTTAACGATAATATTTATGAATCAGGAGCAGGACAATTTGTTGAAACAGAATATACATGTTATGACTAAAGAAAGATTAGAAGAATTGGGTTGGAAGTTTGATGATTTTTGGAATAATCGTGCATTTTATTCATTAAGTAAAGACTCACATTTTGCAATATTTGAACATGATGGCTGTGGATTAATGGATCCATTTGCAAAAGAATTTGAATTGATTTACTGTGATTTGACTGATGAAGAAATTGAAAAATATACAGAGTTAGTTAAATCATATGAGGATATTGTAAAACATCCTAAAGATAATAGTTTATATGATTATGCTACAGTAGTTGAAAAACTTAATGATTTTATAAACGAAATGAAGAAACGTGGATAATATGAATAGAAGTTCATGTTTTATTGTAGGCGCTGAAACTGCAGAATATCTTCAACAGTTAATGTACGAAGCAGAATTAGAAACATATAAAAAATCAAAAAGAAAGAAAAAGAAGCATAGAAAATAATTAGTAATTTATGAAAGATTTATTAAATAAAAAACAAAATACTAATGATTATCCCGTAAGAATTACTTTTGATATAATCTGTGATTCAGATACTAGTATGCAGGAAGGAGATTCGATTAAAGAACGTATATTAGGTTATGTAAATCAATGTACGGATGCAATAGATGAATCCATGTGTCATTGGGGAGATCATACTCATTGTATAGATCCAGTTAAAGTTGAATTATATGATGAGGATGAAAATTTAATTGATGTAACTGATGATATACTTGAAGAAATAAATCCTGATGCAATACAATGCAAAATAAATGATAAGCTTAAACAACTAAAAAAATATATTGTCGAACTTAATAAACAATATAAAGAGTTGATGGAATGTCCTGAAGAATTACCTTCTCGTAAAAAAATATCTGAAGGAAAATATTTACATACTGATGAACCACATTATGGAGATCCAACATATTGGATATATCCTGAAGGTGTTGAAGAAAAAATTGAAGATGATAAAAAATATAGAGTTTGGTATATTTCACGAGATGCAGCAGATCCTGCTGATAGTACAACTTGGAATTATGTAAAATATATCCAATATATTCCAACTGAAAAATATGAACTTAAAAAAGAATTGGAAAATTTAATTAATATTTTAACTTTTGGAAAATGAAACATTTTCAAGATGAAAATAATGACTCAATGAATGATTATGAAACCAGTGTTCCTAAACATTTTCAGGATGAGGATCCTGATGATTGGGAAGGTTCAATGGTTTTTAGACATTGGTTAGAAGATGATAACTCTGATGATTATGATGGTTCTTTAGTATTTAGACATTGGAATGAATAATATGAAAACTAAAGTTAAAACTCAAGAAGAAATTATTAAAGAAATTGATAAAGATTATGATCCTTATGTATCACATACATTTAGTCATTGGGTTAGGGATTTAGAAGAATTTAATACTACATCTAAATATGAAAGATACAACAAAACAGAAATTGTTACAAATTATTTGGGATGAATGCACATTTGATGAAATTATTGATGCAGGACTTGATTTAAATAAATGTTCATCATCAGATATAATTAATGCTGCATCTGAATATGAAGATCCTGAAAAATCAGCTCTTGAAGATATTATATCTGAATCATCAGTTGAAGATGTAATGGAAGCAGTTAGATCAGAATTTACAACTGAAGATATTGTTGGTGAATTAGATAGAGACGATATTTTAGATTGTTTTGATAAAGATGATATATTATGGTATCTTGAAGGTTCATATGATTTAGAAAACCATGATGATGACGTTAGAAAAGAATATCATGATACATTGTATGAAAAAATAATTGAAGAAGTTGAAAGTACATATGATTTCAATTATAAACAATTTATTAAAGATATTGCTGAAGAATATTCTCCTGATGATTACCATAAATTAATTTGCGATATACTTGGTGTTGGATATTATGATAAAAAACTGTTCAATGAAAGAATAAAAGTGTTCATCAATAAATTAAATAAGAACAATTATGGTATTAAATATGATAAGGAATAAGATATATATTCTGATTTTATTTTTATTTACATTTGTTTCTTGTAATGGTATTTCACCAAATAATTCTAAAATAATTGGACAAGATTCAACATTAGTTGGAAAATATAGAACTGAATATATTATACATTATAATGCAAACTACAATGTAACAAAAGAAATTTATTCAGATAAAGAAATATATACATGTTCATTTCAAGGAACAAACTTTTTATTAGAAAAAGATAACACTGAAGAAATATTATCAACTACAGCACCAATTCAAATTATTAAATCAGAAAAATTAGAAAATCATGAATAAGAATATTGATAAACGAATTAAAGAACTACAGCAAGATACACGATTTACATTTAAATTAACTGATGATGTTATTGATATGGTTTATCGTATTGCTTGCGATGATTTAAATTGTAATAGTAAAGTTAGTAAAATAGATGATAATGAAATTAATCAATTAAAAAATGATTTATCTGTTGCTAAAGATAAGATAAAAAAACTTGAAGATCAATTAGATAAAACAAATAAATCAACAAAGTTTGGATCAAAGGAAGGTCAAACGAAAAAACAAGATATAGAAAAAATTAAATTTGATATACAAAAGAAAACTTATAAACATATATTAGATTATATATCAAAACATTCAGATTTAATGGAAGTATATATCTATATAAAAGAAAAAGCAAAATTATCATACGATGAAAGATTTAGTGACAGGGATTGGTTATACTAAAGAATATTATGCATGCGGTGATGGTTGGATTCCACTTATTAAACGAGCAAAACATATTATTCGTAAATATAATTTAAAGCATAAGCATATTGCAAATTTTGAACCATTAAAGTTTGTGGATATAAAAGAAAAATTTGGATATCTTAATTTGTATTTGAATTATTACCCAAAAGGTATGATTAAAAGAATGCTTCGAATTGAACATGCATCTTTTGATTATTGTGAAATTTGCGGTAAAAAGAAAACTACAAAAATGCGTGTATTACATCATTGGTATATGAATAGATGTGATAAATGTTATAAAGAAGAAATACAAAAATATAACGAAAGATTTGATGTGGGTAGCAAGAAATCCTGATGGAAAATATCATTTGTTTGACGTTAAACCAGTATATGATGATTGGTATCGTGCATGGGGAGAACCAGGATATAGACAAGCAAATGATGAATTAACTGTACAATATTTGAATACTGCATATAAGGAAGTTACAGCTCAACAACTTGGTTTTGAAATGAATTGGAGAGATCAACCAATTGAAGTTGAAACATTAATTAAAATTAAACATCCTAACAAAGAACGTAAAGAACGTGCAGCAATAGATCGTCCATTAAACAAATATCTTGAACATCACGGAAGTCATTGTTGGTATTTTGATGGTTTTTATAATAATCATTCAGTAACTGAATGTAATGCACCATGGTCATTTATGTGCAAAGGAAATAAATTTGATTGTGGTAAAATTAAATATAAATGGCTTGCTTCATTATCTGAAGAAAAAAGAAATACATGGTTAGAAGAACATGAAGGTTTGGTTAAATGATTTGAAAGAAGGTGATATATTTTATTGGGCATGTACATTATTATGTTCAGTATTAAAATGTGAACATTTAGGAGATGCTCATAATATGAATTATAAAATGTCAAGAATTAAATTTAAAATTCTTGAAGGTTGTGATGAAATTTTAATAAAAGCATTAGGTAATACTAATGAACTTTTTGTTAATCAATATGTGTATGATGATTATGAATCAGCATATAAAGAATTAATTAATAAATTAAAGAATGAATTGAAAACGACTGAAACTTCAATTTTAGATCATAAAAATTCAATTAATAATTTAGAAGTAAGAGCAACAGAATTACGAAAAGCATTAAATATTAAAGTATGACAAATAAAACATTAAAAAAGATTTCAGATAATCCAAATCTTATAGCATTTTGTAATAAGATATTATCATATAATGCAATATTTGAAAATGAAACAACAAGATGTATGTTTCTTGTTTCTTTAATAAGCGCAGATAATTTAACTGATGAAGGTGCTTGTGATGAAACAATTGAAGTTGCAAATTTTATATTAAATCATATAGACTTGTTTATTCTTGAAGATAATATAAAAAAAGATATTATATCTAAAATGAAGTCAGCAATAAAAATTGCAAAACGAGATAAGAAAGAATTTTTTATAAAAAAAGTTGAAAAAATTGTAAATAATGGTAAGTAAAGAAATATTTGAAAATCCATTTCTAACTCCATCATTAAATGAAGATGAATTAAAAAATATGATTAATAATTATTCAAAAAATATTAATAGAACTTAATGAAAATAGTTATTATACAAAATAAATATGGAGAACAAATAAATATATCATTGCCAAATAGTTGGTCAAAAAATGATGTATTTGTAAATGGTCAATTTGGTGATGTAACAGATAAATTTATTGATTATTTTGAAAAGATAACTGATAATTATACTAATGATAGTCAATTATATTTTGAACATGTTTTTTATGTAGACATTAGTACAGATTTATATAATAATCAACCTCATTATCATGATAATGATGAATTTAATGAATTAGTTGATTATCCGTATATTGGTGTTGGTAAAAGACCATATATTCATAAAAGATTAACAGATACACAAATTGAAAATTTTATTGGTGGATAAATAATAGGAGAGAACTTATTCTCTCCTATATTTGTAATATTTATAATATATTACTATTTATATATTATAAGAAATAATAAATTATGAGTAGAAGAGAAAAATTAACAACATTATATAGTCGTAACGGTATTAAGATTGAACGTGTAGATTATCTTGATATGACAAAGTGGTCTAATCAAAGATATCAAGACAAGTTCATTGTTAATGATGTTAAGACTTCTCTAAAAAAGAAAGAAAATAAAACAGAAGTTATTGCTGCTCAAAAGGCATGGGATGAAGTAATAACAAGAGAATCAAAACTTGGATTCTATTTTTATGAAACAATTCATCATGATGCAAAGAAGCAGGAAGTAAAAAATAAAGATAAATATGGTTCTGCAAATTTCAGAACATATACATTCCAATATGATAATAAAAGATTTATATTATCATATCCTGTAAGTTGCGGTGATATTTCAATTAACAAAGAAACAAGACCTTGGGATATTCTTCCTGGTTATAAAGGAATTGTTGAACACTTTATAACTGACTTATACAAGGAAGTAAATAAGTTCTTTGAAGTTGCAGAAGTCAATAGAGTTGCATATAGAATAAAAGAAGCAAAATATGGATGGAATCCACAAAATGAAGAATATACATCAGATATGTCATGGATATATGATGTAAAGAAAAAAGTTATGATTGATTTGTTTGGAGATGAAAAGGGACCAACTGTTAATTATAATGATATAAAAATTTTATCACATGGTTTTGATTTAAAGGAATCATTTAGAAAAAGAAAAGAATCATAATATGACATTAAAAGAATTAAAAGATATAATTAAAGATTTTCCTGATGATATAGCTGATAAATTAGTATTAGCAATAGGTATTAAAGACGAGAAAGATATAATTGATAATGGTGATGGTACTATATCATTTCCGGAATTTAGCGAAAGATATTGTGTTGAAGGTGTTAATGTAATTTCGGAAGGTACTATGGCTCCTAAAATGTTTTTTACAACTATTAGAAAAAGAAAAGAATCATGAATAGAATAGCAAGCAAAAAACTTGATGATTATCACTATACAGGTAATTTGACATTTTGGCAATATGCAAAGACAAGATATCATATTGAAAGACCTACAAAATATTGTGTTATATTCAATACATGGAAAGATACACCTGAGTCATTTTCATATACTGAATTTGATACACTTAATGGTGTAATGGAAGAAATCAAGCTTTTAAATGAAATGTATAGTAATACACCAAAGCCTCAAAAAATATATTCAAAAACGGGTAAACATAAAGATGGCTCTGGGTGGCGTCATGAACGTTATGATTGGAATTTTTCTAATGGTCGTTATTTTTGGGGTTATGCTGTATTAGATATGATAAATAGTAAATTTATTAAGATTGTTAATGGTCTTAATAATAAAGTTTGCTGTTTATCAAAAAATCCTGAATTAAAAGATTATGATATGTTCTTTAGAGGGGAAGATGAAATTCCACATGATTATAAATGGGACATACGAGGAGAATATTTAGGATGGCTCCAATATAGATGGGGTGATGGTAAAAATGCAATTGGATATGTTGAACCTACAAAAGAGCATCCAGGAAAAGATGAATATGTTAACGTATGGGATGAATCAAAAGATACATATATTCGTAAGAAGATAAGAGTTGTACGCGTTGATTGGAAAGATCCATTACCTAAACCAGAAAAAGGAATAACATATCTTAGACCTAATAATGAACCTGTTATATTTCCAGGAGAATTTGGA
>Ga0247608_10003377_pt1 | contig 18681 bp, 23 predicted proteins | sample 176DNAGHGlowgp2_FD_193490 | JGI IMG/M metagenome (GOLD analysis project Ga0247608, IMG submission 193490) | Sheep rumen microbial communities from Palmerston North, Manawatu-Wanganui, New Zealand - 1766 DNA GHGlow gp2 | ecosystem: Host-associated > Mammals > Digestive system > Stomach > Rumen ... | reverse complement strand
ACAATGAAAGAGACATATGCTAAGCGTAAGTCTCAGATTTGTAAGTGTTTTAAGTTCAAGATAGACGAATCTAACTTATCTAAACAGCAAGCTAATCAACTTAAAATGCAATTTGTAGAAGCAAAATGGATATATAATTATCTTTTAGACAAAGACATATATCATTTTGACTATAAAGAACTAAACACTATTACACATAAAGACAAAAATAAAAATGATGTACAAGTAAATATATCTTATATTAGTTCAGCATTAAAACAAGGCATAATAAAACAAATTATCAACCAAATTAAAGGATTATCTAAACTAAAGAAAAAAGGATATCAAGTTGGTAAACTAAAATATAAGAGTGAATTTAACTGTATTGAATTAAAACAATATGGGAATACACATAGTATACGAGGCAAAAAGTTTAAGATACAAGGAATTAAAAAACCAATAAGGGTAAATGGCTTAAAGCAATTAGATAAATATAATAATATAGATTATGCTAATGCTAAATTATTGTATGACGGCATTGACTATTATATTAGTTTAACATGCTATATAGATAAAGACAATATAGAAAAACAATATAAGAATGATATAGTAGGTATAGATATGGGTGTATCTACTAGTTTGACTCTATCTAATGGAACTAAATATGACATATCTATTGGAGAAAGTGAGAAACTTAAACAACTACAAGTTAAGATGAGTAGACAGAAAAAAGGCTCAAACAATAGATATAAGACTATTAAGAAAATTAGAAAGGAGTATATTCATATAAATAATAAAAAGAATGACATATCAAATAAAATAGTACATTCAATTATAAGTAATAACAAGACAATTGTCATACAAGATGAACAGATAGGTAAATGGAGACAAGATGGTTTGTCTGGATCTAAAATACAACATTCTATATTAGGCAGGATAAAAAATAAGCTTAGTATGAATGATAGAGTCGTAATATTAGACAAATGGTTTCCTACAACTAAATATTGTTCTAAGTGTGGTAATAAAGTGGAATTAGAATTGAAAGATAGAATATTTGAATGTCCTAAATGTAAAACAAAAGAAGATAGAGACATACATGCAGCAAATAACATGATATATTTCTATCATAAAAACAATAAACTTGATAGGTCAGGAACGGATCAAACAAGTATAAAAGGGCCTGTAAAGATTGTATATAAGAAATTTGTAAGCAACCTTGCTAAGCAGGAAGATACAACGTCTTTAGCGTTGTGTTAGTTCACTTTACCTTCAATTAATATATCTTTTAAGTTTTTCATTTGTTTACAAAATTATAAATTTTTCATTATATTTATTAATAAATTTATCTTCCTTCAAAATACCAACGTGCTTCAGCTTGACGTCTTTTGATTAAGCCTGGATATTTCTTTCCTTGAACATCTGATAAATGAGCCCAGATATTTCTTATTGTAGGATTATTTGGATTAGCTGCAATTATCTTACATATTTGTTTTTGTAAGAAACCAAAACCAAAATTATAGCAAGCACTTGCAATAGCATCTTTTTGATTTTGATTTAACTTTACTTTATTTGCATTAGCCCATGCATCAATTTTATTTGATGCTTGTTTTGCATGTTGTAAGAATAACTGTTCAAGTTCTTTTTGTGTCCATACCTTTTTAATTGTGTCCATGAACTTTTGTGTTGTTGGATGATATAACAATCCATAACCATAAGTCTTATGTCCACCCGCATCATGTAAATCATATCCATTCAAATCTTTAGCAGTCATTATATAACCAAACTTTTTACCTGTCTCATATTGACAAATAAAATTGATCATTCCATTACTTATGCCAACATTGTTGTTTGAACTTTGCTGTTGAACTGGTGTTGATGGTTTTACTTGCGTTGTTGTGACTGTTGAAGTTTGACCTCCCAATATGATAGCCCATGACTTTGTGCCAATTACACCATCAGGAGTTAATTTATTTTTTATCTGCCATTCTTTTACCTTTGCCAACGTTCCTGGGCCAAAACTACCATCAGGAGTTATTCCTAAGTATTTTTGCAATACTTTTACGTCTTCTCCTTTAGAACCTAATTTAATTGTATTCATATTTTATCTCTAAATCTTTTTAATATACTTATACTTATTCTTATTCTTCTTCTTGTTTTTTCTTTTCTGCTTCTTCTTTAAAGCTATATGCTAAATCATCCTCAAGGATATGTTTCTTCGCAGGATTAATCTGATAAGCTAATCTTGACATTATGTCTCTATTAATTAATACTTTTTGTTTTTTATCACGATTATCAACCAACGCAAATTCAACATCAAGAAGCTTACGAGAACCTACTTGAATACAAGGAATAAGAACTGTTGTACGTGGTTCTGTTACTTGTCCCACAATAGCTTTTGATTCGCCTTCCTTTTTGAATGTATATTTCTTACCTTCAATAGTTGCTTCAATAGAATCACCAAGATCGTTAATTGATTCACATCCTATAGTAGATGCTTTGGCACCGTTTCCTGTATCAAATTTAGCTTCAAATTCAATAGTATCCTTTTCATTATCTGTTAATGTAAATTTAACATTTTCAAGATATCCTATTGCTTTAGGAGCTAATACTAATTCATTAATATCGTTGATTTCATCAAGAAGTATCTTCATAAAGTTTTCACCAATTACTTCAGAAATACCATCTGTACCAGGTGATGCATTGTATTCAAGAACTACGTTATCACCAATTTCAGGATTCGATCCTTTTACAAGTGGCATAATATCAACAGCACACCATGGCATACCTGATATCTTAGCAACCTTGAGCGCGATCTCTTCTTGTTCTGGTGTCAATTTAACTGATTCTGCTGTTGCGCCTAATGAAACATTTGAACGGAAGTCTCCACCAAGTTTCTTACGTTTCATTTGAGCAAGAATCTTTTGGTGTGTACGCATAGTTAACACATGAACGCGAATATCACCACCATCTGCTTCTTCTTTCTTTTGCAACAATAATTCACGTTCTTCATCTACAGCAAATACCATTTGAAGCATTGAAAGAATTGTTTTACCTGTTTGCATTGTTACACCAGTTCCACCATGACCATCAAGAATCTTTACGACATATTCGCGTTTTTTGTCTTTATCTTCATTTTCTCCAACATCAGGATAGATTTCTTTAAGTTTCTTTTGTAATGATTCTTCACCCTTTTCAATATCATTCTTTGATATTAATGCAAATTTTGGTTGTGGAATTTCATATCTTTCTAAAAGAACTGATGAAGAATATTTATTAGAGGCCTTCTTAGCAGCCTGTATAGGATTTAATACAAAGAATCCCCAGTCTTGAAGTTCTTTAATTAACTCAATACATTCTTCAGAATCCTGTGCACCAAGACGAGTTATAACGATAGTATCAATATTTGACTGTTCGTTTACTTTGTATTTGTTTTTATTATCATGCCATTTAATTTCATCATCAGTAGCTTTATAATCTACTTCCTCAGCAATAAATGGAAATATTTTAACATCTTTACCTTTAACTGCTTCTTCAAGATTCTTTAATGTCTTATTAGTTTCTGAACTTCTATCATTTGTAAAGAAAAGAATGTTTTTAAAGAAGTAACTATCAGAATCTTTTTTCTTTTTTTCTTCCTCTTCTTTAATCAATTGTTCTTTTAATTGTTCTTCAGCAATCATTTTTTCCCTTTTGACTTTAGATGCTGCTTCAAAAACAGAAGCAATAGTCAAAGGATCATTATAATTATATTCTTTAATAGTTTCTTTAGTGATTTCTTTAATATTCTTCATATAAAATAACTATATTTTATTATATATTATGTATGTTATTGTAATATCCAAAACATTATATTTAAAAATAATTAAAAAAATTCTATTTTATAATAAAATAATAGTATGATTAGATGAAGCTTATAATTATAGAAGGAACAGATAACACAGGTAAAGATACTTTGATATCAAAAATATTGGAAAAGTATCCAACTGCAAATATTATTCATTGTGGTAAACCATTAACTAAAAAGTATTCATCTCAAGAACAAGATGAATTATTTAATGTTTATGCAAATAATATTGTTAATAAAAAATATGATAGTGCTCACGTTATTATAATGAACCGTTCACATATTGGTGAATATGTTTATGGTGTATTATATAGAAATAGAGATACTGAAGATGTTAAAAATATGTTGGCTAATATAAATAATATTTTATATAGTCGCAAAGATTTAACAATTCGTTATATACAATTATTATCAAATTCAGAAAACTTATTAAAAAATAATGAAGATGGTAAGTCATTATCAAATGGTAATATTGAAAAAATTAATAAAGAAGCAAAACAATTTAAAGAGATATTTGATAATATAAATATTAATGAATCAGACAAAAAACTTATTTATGTAAATTATGGTGATTCATTTAGATCACGTGAAGACATATTTAATGAAGCCTGGAGATTCATAAATTCATAAATTCATAAATTCATAAATTCATAAATTCATAATAAATTCATAATAATATACAATGGAAGAAACAAACGAATTAAAAAATAATTTAAAACATAATTTGCAAAAATGTTATATTTGGTTAAATGATGAAGCAGCAACAGAGCCATTGGCAATTGTTGATGGATGTTATTTTCCGGTAATAAATGAGCAAATGATATTATGGGATTCCGTTTCACAATTTCAAAAATATAGATGTGTTAATAGAGTATTTGGAATTAATAAAGATTCCCATACTATTGTTTTAAATATATATGTTGAACCAATTTTTGAAAGAAAAATAGATGATGAGAGAAATGATAAAGACTAACGATGTATTAAACTTATTTCTTGAAAAATATAGAAATAATGATATAAGAACAATAGGTAATGTTGTTCAGCAATCAAAAACAATAGAACTACAGAATATACAATTTGAGGTAGATAAGCCATGGATAGTCAGGGAACCAAATTATGAATATTTTAATAGAGAGTTAGAATGGTATAAATCACAATCATTAAATGTAAATGACATACCAAATGGCGCTCCTAAAATGTGGGCAGCATGTGCTGATGGATTAGGATATATTAATTCCAATTATGGTTGGATGATATGGTCAAAAGATAATTATGAGCAATATCAACATTGCTTACATAAATTAATGAAAGACACTCATACACGTGAAGCATGTATGATATATAATCGTCCAAGTATGCAAGAAGAATATAAAACACGTGGTATGCATGATTTTTGTTGTACTTATTCTACACAATGCTTTATAAATGAAGATAAAAACGGTGATAGGCATTTAAAATATATTGTTTATCAGAGAAGTCAAGACGCAATATTTGGCTTTGATAATGACATTCTTTGGCATCAATATGTTCAAAAACAATTAGCTACTGATTTAAGCGAGTTTTTTGAAAAAAATGTTATATGTGACAATATAATAAATAATGTTGGTAGTTTGCATGTTTATGAACGTCATTTCAAATATCTTGATGAACTAATAAAACAAAATTCATAATTAAAATGAGAACATTACATATTATAATGCCAATGGCTGGAGAAGGATCCCGTTTTAAAGAAGCAGGATATGATGTGCCTAAGCCATTAATTAAATTTGAAGACAAAGAATTATATAGGCATGCTATTGAAAGCATTGATATTATGAAATGGGATAAATATGTAAAAATGAATGATATAAAGTATACTTTTATTGTTCGTAAAGAATTTATAACAGATTATAATATTGATAAAGAAATTAAGAAGTATTATCCTAATGCTAATATATTATTTGTTGAAAAAACAACAAGAGGCGCATTGGAAACATTAATGCTTGCTAAAGATTTAATTGATGATGAAGATTATGTTGTTTCTTTAGATTGTGACATTAAATTCGTATGTGATAATTACATAAGAGAGATATGGAATAGATTAATGTATGATTCATTTATTCCAATGGTATTGACATTCTATTCAAAGAATTCTATTTATAGTTACATTAATCCTGTTAATACGCATTATGGAGATCATCTTGAAGAAAAGAATCCAATATCAACATATGCTATTGGCGGATGCTATTGTTTGGGTACAGGAAAGAATTTAAAGTTAGCTGCAGAACAATATATTAAAGATTTTGAAAAAGGTAACATTAATGTAAAAGAATTATATTTATCTGGTGTATATAACTATATTATGAATATAATACATGCCAACGCTGAAATTGTTGATATGAATTTACATTGGGATCATTATTGGTCATTTGGGACGCCTTATGATCTAGAACATTATAATTATAATAGAAACATATGGGACGAATAAAAGCAATCATAACAGATTTTGATGGAACATTAGTTAATACATTTGATGCAAATTTTTATGCATATCAAGAAGCATTTAAGCAGCACGGATATGTATTAAATATTGAACAATATAATGAATTATATGGTTTGCGATATGATGATCTATGTGATAGACTTAATATAAAAGACGAACATAGAAAATCAATAAAAGAATTAAAGAAAACATTATATCCATTATTTTTTAATTATCTTAAATTAAATGATAAACTTATACAATTTATTGTATATTCAAAATCACAAGGCATTAAAACATGTATAGCTTCAACGGCTTCTCGTGAAAATTTATATAATGTTTTAAATTATTTTGATATTAAAGATTTGTTTAATATTATAATTACTGGTGAAAATGTATCAAAGGGGAAACCAGATCCTGAAGTATATATTAAGGCAATGGAAATGTTAGAATGTGAACCTGAAGAAGTAATGGTTTTTGAAGATTCCATTGTCGGTTGTGAAGCTGCTGAAAATGCTAAATTAAATTATATAAAAGTTAAAATATGAATAAAATTTTAATAACTGGTGCTGCGGGATTTATTGGATCCCAGCTTGCATATAAATTTATAAAAGAAGGACATAAGTTAATATTAGTTGATAATATGTCTTATGGGCATGAAGACAATCTTATATTTGATGACCAAGATTTAAGTAAAGGATTAAATAAAATAGATATTCGGGATAGGGAACGAATGGAAGATTTATTTAGAGCAATAAAATTTGACTATGTATATAATATTGCTGGTATTGCTCCACTTCCAGATTGTCAATCAAACCCATGTGAAGCTATTGACGTTAATGTCAACGGATTTGTAAACATACTTGAACTTAGCAGAATATATGGTGTTAAGACAGTTATCCAGGCATCAACAAATGCAATGTATGAAAACTGCATAGAATTTCCAACATTTGAATATGATTTTCCATTACCTACATTAATATATCCAAATACAAAATATTGTGCTGAAAGATTTGCAGAGTCTTATTGTGATACTTATGGAATGAATGTATGCTGTGTTCGATTTGCTAATGTATACGGACCACATGTCGATTGTCTTCGTAAACAACCACCATTTGTAGGTTATCTTATTCGTGAACTTTATTACAAAAGAACTCCAACATTTCATTCAGATGGTAAACAAACACGTGATTATATATATGTTGATGACTTAACTGATTTACTTGAAAAAGTACAATCATGCAAAGGATTTGATACAGTTAATTGTTCTTCAAATAAATCATATTCAGTTCGTCAGATTTATGATGTTGCTCAAAATATTATGAAGATTTGTATTCCTGCAGATTATGTAGATTCTTCAAATTATTGGAAGAAATATCCGCAACTTTATGAAGGTGCATATTCAATTAAACCTGAAGTACTTGAACATGAAGTAAATAAATATTCATTATGTGATAATACGCATGCTTTATCAAGATATAATTGGCAGCCTAAAGTTGATATTGAAGAAGGAATGAAACGTATGATAGAATATACAGTAAAGCAATTTCAGAAATTAGATAAACAAGGCAGTAACTTATAAGTTACTGCCTTTACATTATATATATTTTTTTAATTCTCTGTTCATTTCATTATAGAACACATCTATAAATTCCCCATAAGTAATATTTGGTTTAATCAATAACTCATCATTAACTAATATCTTACATTTTCTTTCTATTTCTGATAATACTTCATACCAATCTAATGGATCACGTAATAATTCTTTAGTCATTATAATATCTTCGCCATTATTTGATTTTGAACTAAAAAATGTTTTTTCTAAACCTGATTGATTAATAATTATATTATCTATAACTTTCTTTAGTGTTTCTCTTTTCATACAATTCAATAGCTTTTTTATATGTTATTTTAGTTTGTAATATATCTTCTACTTTAACATAATCGGATCCATCATTATAAAATAGTAATGAATAAATACATTGTTTTGTTTTAAGACTATATACTATTTTAAAACAATTTCTTGGTATGAACTTATTTTTGAAGTCATAATCACATCCACCACAAATAATCAATAATGAATCTAATTGGCTGAACTTTCTAATTTCAGCTTCATATTTCTTCCATATGCCCCTATTAAGCGTTACTGTTTGTGGGACGCAATTTATATAATAAAATGTTGATTCTAATTTTGCTTTACTATTTGCAAAATCCTCTGCAGGAACTAAATGTCCTCTATCAAAACAGGAATGCAAATAATTAAAGTGCGGTAACTTATTATATTCTTTAAATTTCATATTTTTCCTTGATACATTACCACCACCCTTATATAATTTATATATAACAAATGATGGGCCTTGAATATTATTTGAATAATATGACTTATAATATTTCATATCAATAATTTGATCGTATTTCTCTATATTTTGAGAAAAACATATCATACTTATAAATAGTAATATGATAGAAACTATTGTTTTTATATTTACGTTTTTCATAACTTTTTATGTTTTATTTTTTATGTCTAAACCATATTCATTAAACTTTTTTGTGAAGCAATCAATTAAATATGTTTGTACTTCTTCTTTTAATCGTTTATAATTGATAAACCCATTTTTTGGATGAATTATATAATTATATACTATTGATAACCATTCAATATCATATATTCGATAATAATATTGTGACGCATCAGTAGATGCTCGACTCCGGAATGATTTATCAACGTATTCATCGCATGACTTAAAATAATAATGAACTAATGATATGTTATTATTGTTTATTTCTGTAATAGTTTCATTAACTGAACTAGTAAATGTATCTATTTTTTGATAATTGTCCCCAAATTTAACTATTGGTTTATATGTATCAAAAAACAATGGATAATGTAATGATACCCGTTCAATATTTGGTGAATATCTAAATATTGATTTTAATCCTGTGGTGATTTTGTCATTTATATATCTATAAACTGGCTTAGTATAAATTTCCTTATATGGACCATCTATTTTATGATATAATGGAAAATTCTCAGAAATTCTATATTCCCATTTAACAAATATACTATCTGTATCATCAAATTCCTTTTGACTTAAGAATTCATGAATGTTTCTAAATTTATTTTTTAAATCCAAAAATTCATCACAATCAAAGACACAATACCAATCATAATTATCTTTTTCTTTGAAATATATGTCAGTATAAAATTTATGTTGAATATCTATAATTCCTTGATAATTATAGTATTTAACTATACCTTTATTAATATATGGCTTTAATACAATATATTGTTTATTATTTCCAATATCATTATTATCACCAAAATAAATATCAGATATTCCTAAACTAATATAATGATCTATAAATTCAGTTAAATGATTTTCTTCATTTTTTCCTACGCATAATAATGCTATTTTCATAATATAAATATAGTAATATTTTATATATAAAAATATACTTTTAATTATATATCTTAAAAATTTCTTTGAAATATCGTTATCAATTATCTATTTTTAAATATAGATTAAATAGTATTAAAAATTATTAAAAGTATAAAAAGTATAAGTACAAATGAAGAAAACTATACATAAAATTGTATTTTGGATATGCACAACTTTATTATTAATATTTTTTTCCATTGTTGAAATTATAAGTATAATTTACAATTTTATATTTAATATGATTCGATTTAAAAAAATTAAAAAAATATCAAAAAAATAATATGACAATTGATATAAAAGGACATTCAGGATGTAAGATAGATATTGTTGAAGATGGTGATAATTTATTTGTTAAAAAGTCAACGACGGATCCTAATTATTTAAAAAGATTAGATCTTCAGGGTAAAAAACAGAAAAATGATAAATGTTTTACAGATTCTATAGTTAACCCATATGTTTATGAAATTGAGCATAATGACAACGAATGCTATATATTGATGTCATATATTTATGCGAAAAATTTTATTGATTATTTTGAATCTGCATCTCCACATGATATAGATAATTTTATTGATAACTTTATTAAGTATATTCAAAATGAATTTGATAGATGTGAAATAAAAAGTATTTCCAGAGATGTATTTATAGATAAGTTCAATTCTGTTGTAAAGAACTGTGAAAAGAATGAATTATTAAAAGGCAATATGCGAGTTAAGTCAATTCTTAAGGATTGTGAATATGTTTTTAATAATATGCCTGAAACAATAGAAATGCCAATTGGTATTTGTCATGGAGATTTAACTTTTTCAAATATTCTTTTTACATCAACTAATTATTATTTTATTGATTATTTAGATTCGTTTATTGAAACGCCTATACAAGATATTGTTAAGTTAAGACAAGATACAAAATATTTTTGGAGTACTATGATGTATAAAAAGAAGTATGATATTGTACGTCTTAATATGATATTTAAGTATATTGATGATAAGATTAACGATCATTTTTCAAATAACGAATTTTATTATCGTAATTATGATCGTCTTCAGTTAATGAATATACTAAGAATTCTTCCTTATGTTAAAGAAGAAAAAATTAGAGATTTTGTATTAAATATATTAGCATCATTGCCAAAGTACTAGTATGGAAGAAAAATTTTCGTTAATAGTTCCGATGATTAATACATCGAAGAAATATGAAAATTCTGTGCCTATAGAATTTCAATATGATAATAAATCAGGAAAAATAAATTGTATTAAAAGTATAGAAGCACTTCATTTAAATTATTTAGATACTTTTAATAGAATATATTTTGTAATATTAGATAAACATGAAAAGCAATATCACGTTTCAGAAAAGATAATGCTTTCAATAAAGAATAGTATGCTTAAAGGAATTGAATGCGTGTTTACATTTTTAGATCACCCAACTTCTTCTCAAGCTGAAACTATTTATACAGAAATTAAAAAATATAATATTACAGGACCTATCTTTATTAAAGATGCCGATAATATGTGTATCTTAAATTCAGATATAAAGAATAAAATAAAATATAATTCAGTTTTAGTATATCCTTTAGAAAATACACCTATTGTAGATCCTCAACATAAGTCATACGTAGCAGTTGATGATCAAAATTTTGTTGTTAATATAATTGAAAAGAAAGTAGTAAGTAATTTATTTAATTGCGGTGGATATAGTTTTAGTTCTGCATTAGATTTTGTTGAGGCATATGAAGCTGTACAGATGTTTGAAGATATGTCAAGTCATATGTATATATCTCACATTATATATTGGTTAATATTAAATAAGAAATTAAAGTTCAGACCAATAGAAGCAATGGGATATGAAGATTTTGAAATTAAAGAATATGAAAACATATAATATAATAAAGATTAATGAAGAAGAACATAATAATAGGAAGATTAGGTTTAACAATTAAATTTACAGGAATAAAAATAGGAACACAATCAGCATGTGACACTGATATGATGGTTTATTCAATGTTGTCACAAATGAATCCAGATTATAATTTTTATTTTGTAGGTCCAAGTGATTTTCATAAATTAACTCCAGAAGAATATGATGAAATATTTCCATGTCATAATGTTTATTCTGCATGGACTAATGATTTAAGAAAGACTGCTGACTTTTCAAAAATCATAAAATATTTTGATGATAATGATATTAAGATTGATTTTGCATTACTTAATACTGGTGGCTCGGCGACAGTTTGTGTACCAAATTTTTACCCAAAGAAAGATGGCGGAGTTCGTAAGTTATTGATATCTCAGGTTAACTATATGGGGCCTTATATTTATACATTAAATCATTTAGGATGTCCTGTATATTGTATGGCTGATGATGCTCGTAATGTATTATTGAATTTTAGAGATCTTTGGAATCGTGAGCGTAAGGTATTTACACAAGCCAATCATAAGTTGAAAACAATAACACATATAACATCAATGACAGACTTTACATTAAAGACAGATATTATTGATTGTGTATATGCTCATATTGAACGTATTGACTTAATTGGTATGCCTGATAATTGGAAAGATCGTATTGATTTGAATAGAAAGCTTAAGTCTCCAAAAGAATCTCATATATTAGTTATATCACATGGAAATGGTTCTAAAAAAATTAATTCAAACAATACAATTAAGAATGGACGTTTTCAAGGATATAAAGAATATGTTATAGATAATTTTAAAGATACAATTTATAATAAAACAAAAGTTTACGGAAAATGGACAGACGACATATATGAAAAATATCCAGATAATTTTGAAAACAGACCATTAATTGATCTTGAAGATGCCAGAAAGGATGCAAGATATTCATTAGTATATTCACAAGTTCCTAATTTTGTTACAGTAAAGCCTTGGGAAATGATAGCAAATGGAATCATACCATTCATACATCCTGACTATGATCCTGAGCATATACTTGGATTGCCTGAATATGTATATCTTAAGGATCCTGAAGATTTTAAAAATAAAGTCATTGAATTAGACAATAATGATGAACTATATTTAAATATTATTAATAGTTGTATGGATTGTATTAAGAAAGAGGATAGAGATGGAACTTATATAAATAATTTTATAATGCAATCTATAGCAAATGATTTAGGATATGATTATGAACCTAAGAAAGATATAAAAATTAAGTTTACAAATCATAACTATAATAACATGCACATTTAAGTGAATGTACTTGTGATAATATAAACATAATAACATGCACATATAAAAATCAATATAAATCAATATAAATTAATATAAAACAATATAAAAATTATGAATGAAAGAAAAAACGTATTAATTGGAAAGATTGGTAAAGCAGTAAAGACAAAGAATATTCATATTGAGACTGGCGGTGGTGCTGACTTGGTATTATATTCAACTATGGCAAGAATGTGTCCTGAGTATCATTTTTATTTTATTGGTCCAAATGAATTACATAAGTGTACTGAAGAAGAATATTTGAAGTTATTCCCAAATAAAAATGTTCATACTGCTTGGACTCCAGCAGTTCGCAAGAACATGGATTATCAGAGTATTGTTAATTATTTCACCGATAATAATATTAAGCCTGATTTTGGTTTGGTATTTGTTGGAATGTGTTCAAATGTCAACATTAAAGGATTTTTGAAAAAGAAAGATGGAACTGACTATAGCCCATTGATTTGTTTCCAAAATTATACAGCACCTATTCTTTATGCATTAAATAAGTTAGGTTGTCCTGTATATACATTGGCTGAAGATGCAAGATATATTACAGTTAATGCAAAAGACTTCTATAATCGTGAACGAATTATATTCTCTCAAATTAACGGTGACTTTGAAAGTATTCCTCACGTTCAGTCTGAAACAGATCTTACAATGAAAAAGACTACTCATCATGCTAAATATGCACATCTTGAAAAGATTTTCTTAATGGGTCTTGATGAAAATTGGAAAGACAATATTAATATTGAAGCTAAGTTCCATACTAATGTAGCACCATTTATTGTATTATCAAATGGATGTGGCACAGGAAAGATTAATGCCCCAGGTACTTATAGTTCACGTCTTCCTGTTTATAAGAAGTATATAATTGATAACTTTAAAGATACTCCTTATGCTAATACAAGAATCTACGGATTATGGGATAAGGAAATATATAAAGAATACCCACAAATTGGCGATACATTAATGTTAGATCTTGGTGCTGAAGTTTCTGAAGCCAAATATACATTAGTTTATTCTCAAGCCCCTGGATTTGTAACATGTAAGCCTTGGGAAATGATAACTATTGGATTGCTTCCATTTATACATCCAGATTATGATTGCTACCATTTGCTAGGCCTTCCAGAATACCTTTATTTGAAAGATGAAAAGGATTTATTGGATAAAGTTAATGAATTGGAGGCTAATCCTCAGAAGTATAAGGAGCTCATGCAGCAATGTTTTGATCTAATTAAGCCAGAATATTTAGATGGTTCCTTGATTATTAATGGAATATTTGGTAACATTGCAAAAGATCTTGGTTATGAATATGAATTCAAACCTGGTGTTAAATCAATCTTTAATAGATTCAGTAAAGAATTTGTGCAATGAATGTTAAATGAATGTTAAACAATAAAAGCAGTACTTATAAGTACTGCTTTTTGATTTTAGTTATGGACGTCTTTTTGGTAATTTATTAATTCCTGAACATTGAAATATATCCCAATTTGATTCTTTAGGCTTCCAATTATATATGTCACCAATTGATAATAATTTTTTACAATTATTAAACATATATTTCATAGATATATCATTAACTTCCCAACTTGATAAATCACCAATATTAGTAAGATTTCGACAACCACTAAACATCCAAGTCATATCTTTAATATTTGATATATTCCATTTTGATAGATCACCAGTTGTTTTTAAATATCTACAATTATAAAACATACATTTTGCTGTAGTAACATTTGATACATCCCATTCAGAAATATCTATTTCAGTAATATCTTTATCTTCAAATACATAAGACAAATCATCTAATCCAGAAACATCAATATCATTATAATCAGTTTCCTTATTAATTATCTTCTTAAGTATTTCAAGCTTTAATTCTTCCTTTGTTTTTACTTTTATTTTAGTGTTTACTTTAGATTTAGCACCAATCTTTAAGCCTTCTGCAATATGTTCTTTCAAATCTTTCATTTGTTAATATAATATTTTAGTTACTTTTCGCTATTTCTTATACCATTTAGGTGGGTTCTTTTTTAATGGAGACTTATAAAACATCTCAAACATATCTTTCACATTGCTAACATCCCATTTAGAAATGTCTCCGTTGAACTTAGAGCGTCGGAACATTGCATACATGGTTTTTACATTGCTAACGTTCCATTTAGAGATGTCCCCGTTGAACTTAGAATACTCAAACATATGTGACATATTCGTAACGTTACTAACATCCCACTCTGAGATGTCCCCGTTGAAATCAGAATTATAGAACATACTTGTCATATCCGTTATTTCTGACACATCGATGTCATTTAAGTCAGCCTCATTACCACGTTCTTTTATTAGTTTTTGAACAAGCTCTTTTAACTCCTTCTTTGTCTTAGGATGATATTTATATGTATTGACTTTTGTATTAGCTCCAATCTTTAAACCTTCTATTATATGTTCTTTCAAATCTTTCATTTGTTAATATAATATTTTAGTTACTTTTCGCTATTTCTTATACCATTTAGGAGGGTTCTTTGCTAAAGGAGATCCATTGAACATGCCCATCATGTTTCTGTTATTAATCTTGCTAACGTCCCATTTTGAAATATCTCCGTTGAACTTGGACTGTGCAAACATATATGACATAATTTCAACATTACTTACGTCCCATTTAGAAATGTCTCCATTGAACTTGGAATTGAAGAACATACTTTCCATACTCATTACATTGCTTACATCCCACTCTGAAATGTCCCCATTAAATGTGGAATTACTAAACATATTATACATATTCTTGACTTTACTTACATCCCATTTGGAAATATCGCCATTGAATTTAGTCCAAACAAACATACTCGACATATTTTCCACGTTACTCACATCCCATTCTGAAATGTCTCCATTGAATTCAGACCAAGTAAACATAGCTGCCATTCCTTTTACATTGCTAACGTCCCACTTTGATATATCGCCATTGAACTCAGAATCTTGGAACATGCCTGACATATTTGTCACATTGCTTACATCCCATTCTGAGATGTCTCCATTGAATTCAGACTTAGCAAATATATCTGACATATCCGTTATCTTTGATACATCTATGTCATTCAGGTCAGCGCCGTTACCACGTTCTTTAACAAGCTTATTAACAAGTGTTTTTAGTTCACCGCTGGTTTTAGGGTGATATTTGTGCTCTGTTTTCGTGTTGACTTTCGTATTAGCTCCAATCTTTAGACCTTCTAATATATGTTCTTTCAAGTTTTTCATATCTTAACTATTTCTTTTTTAACATCATCCCATCGATATCCTGCTTTCTTTAATGCTTCCATGAATTCGTCACATTTTTCTTCTGAAGCTAATTTATATCTTTCTGGTTTTTCTGAAATAACACCAACACCAGTATCTACACCAACTTCTAATTTTTTTCTATCATCACAAATATATGTTGCATGATATACTATAGCATCATCACTAGCATTATTTACATGAAAATCTTTGTTTAATCCTTTATATATAAAAAGTAAATCTTCATTGAGTTCAACAATATCTCCATCTTGAGCAGTCTTAATAGTCCAATTTTCCAAATCCCTGGTATTGACTTTCGTATTAGCACCAATCTTTAGACCTTCTACTATATGTTCTTTCAAAGTTTTCATTTGTGAATATTATATTTTATCTACTTTTTTACTATTCTTTATACCATTTAGGAGGGTTCTTTTTTAATGGGCAGTTGTCAAACATACGTTCCATATTCTCTACCTTATTAACATCCCAATTTGAAATATCTCCGTTAAACTTGGAATTGTAAAACATATATCCCATCTTAGTGACATTGCTTACGTTCCATTTAGAGATGTCACCATTGAACTCGGAATTAGCAAACATACCTGCCATTCTTACTACGTTACTCACGTCCCACTTGGAAATATCCCCATTTTCGCCTGTAAACTCAGATTGTTCGAACATCTCATGCATATTTGTTACCTTGCTGACATCCCATTCTGAAATATCTCCAATGAAATCAGACCTATAAAACATACCTTCCATGTTTTCTACATTACTGACGTCCCATTCAGATATGTCACCATTAAAGTTGGACTTATAAAACAACCATGACATATCTGTTATCTTTGAAGTGTCTATATCGTTAAGATTAGCGTCGTTACCACGTTCTTCGATAAGCTTCTTAATAAGTTCTTCTAGATCCTTATTTGTCTTAGGATGATAACTATATGTATTGACTTTTGTCTTAGCACCAATCTTTAAACCTTCTATTATGTTATTATATATATGTTCTTTCAAATCTTTCATTTGTTTACGAATTATAAAATTTTCATTTGTTTACGAATTATAAAATTTTCATTTGCTTGTAAATTATAAATCTTTCATTTGTTTACAAATTATAACTATACCATTTAGGAGGATTCTTTTCTAACGGGCTGTCATCAAACATATCATCCATATCCTTAACATTGCCTGCATTCCACTTGGAAATGTCTCCATTGAACTTCGAGCATCTGAACATTGCATACATATCTTTCACATTACTCACATCCCATTCTGAGATATCTCCGTTGAACTTAGAATATGCAAACATACTTTCCATGGTCTTTACATTACCAACATCCCATTCTGAAATGTCACCAGTGAACTTACTACCATTAAACATGCTACGCATATCTTTAACATTGCTTACATCCCATTTGGAGATATCTCCATTGAACACAGAATCTTTAAACACACCTGACATATCTGTTATCTTTGAAGTATCTATATCATTTAGATTAGCACCATTACCACGTTCCCCAATAAGCTTATTAATAAACTTCATAAGCTCGCCATTTGTTTTAGGATAATAATTATGTGTGTATACTTTTGTCTTAGTATCAATCTTAAGACCTTCTACTATATGTTCTCTTAGTGTTTTCATATATCTTTATACCATTTAGGTGGATTCTTTTCTAATGGGCTACGAACAAACATACCGTACATGTCTTCTACATTACTAACATCCCATTTAGATATATCTCCGTTGAACTTAGAACGTTGGAACATATAACGTATTTTCTTAACATTGCTCACATCCCATTTAGAAATATCTCCATTGAAATTAGAGTTATAGAACATACCAATCATGTCTTCTACATTACTAACATCCCATTTAGATATATCTCCATTGAACCTGGATTGGTAAAACATATTATGCATATTCTTTACATTACTAACGTCCCATTTAGATATATCTCCGTTGAACTTAGAATATTCAAATATATTGTTCATATCAGTTATCTTCGAGATGTCTATATCGTTCAAATCAGCACCATTCCCGCGTTTATCAATAAGATCATCAATAAGCTCTTTTAGTTCATCTCGTGTCTTAGGATGATATTTGTACTCTGTTTTCGTATTTACTTTTGTCTTGGCACCAATCTTAAGGCCTTCTACTATATGTTCTCTCAATGTTTTCATTTCATAATATTTTTATTTTTTATAATACTCATTATTTTTCATTAAGAGCTTCTAAATCAGTAAGACATAACCAAATAATATCTTCATCTTTTAAAGATTCACCAACTTTTAATTTTTTAACTTTAGCGTCATTAACTTCTTTTACTGCTACATATTCAATTTTGTCAGTAGCTAAATCTACTTTTAAAAAGTCTGCCCATGGTTCAATTGTTACCATAGTATCATCTTTACGTTCTAACAATTCTTTAAGATTTTTCATATTTTAAATAT
>Ga0247608_10003376_pt1 | contig 18685 bp, 12 predicted proteins | sample 176DNAGHGlowgp2_FD_193490 | JGI IMG/M metagenome (GOLD analysis project Ga0247608, IMG submission 193490) | Sheep rumen microbial communities from Palmerston North, Manawatu-Wanganui, New Zealand - 1766 DNA GHGlow gp2 | ecosystem: Host-associated > Mammals > Digestive system > Stomach > Rumen ... | reverse complement strand
GCTCCTCGCTTGTGGGCATACCGCACGGGATAGAACCGACCACAGGAACACGGACGGTATCGTCCGTTGTGAGCTGCGCTATCCTCTGTGTGATGATAGTTTTGCCGTCATACTTGAGCACGCCCTGACTGTCAAGCTCCTGGAGATAGCGCATAGCAGTCTGTCTTGAAAAGCCGAGCTCCGCCTCGATATCACGCAAAGACGGCGTGTACTTGTATTTCAGGTAGTGCTTGTCGATGTACTCGATCATATTCTTTATTGCCTGCTGCTTGTTCATATCAATTCCTCCGCATATCATTCCATATGACTTCTGTCACAAGTATAATATATCACATTCAAGTTGATGTGTCAATAGTCACATTGACCTTTGTCACAATTTTCAGCACTTTAACAACAAAACCGAACATTGAAAACAGACACCGTGTTCATGATCTGTCACATTATCGGATTCTAAACGCTGTGAGACATTCGTCATTTTGACGGGAACAAAAATGCACCTGCTCGTCGAACAGGTGCTTGTCTTAACGAAAAATATATTTTGGCGCAACGAAGTCCGCAAGTACGACCTTATCGTTGCCCTTGTAGAACACTACCCCGTCGCTGTGTGCTTTGGCTGCATCTATCTTCAGAATAACAGGATCGCTGTCCCTGCGCTTGCCGACCTGCACAGCAGTATCGGTATCGACAGAAAGATGAACATACTGCCGCCGCATTGGCTTCAAGCCGTCTTTCAGAATGATCTGCGCCGCCTTGTGCGTAGTGCCGTGATAAAGTATCGCAGGCGGAACGATCGGTTCTTTCGAGATGTGCATCGGGATAGTGTGCCCGTAAAGCGCACGCACCCTGTCGCCCTGTATCTCGAACCGAGTCTTGTCCGAATTTGCGATTATGTATTCAATGTCATTCACGGTTATCTCTCTGCCGTGCTTGCCGTTTTCATTTATTGCCTCAAGCAGCTGCGCTGTTGGAACAAAGCCCTCGCTATCAAGCTCCAGCTCATACTCCCACGGTGCATGCCGCAGCGCATATGATATTTCTTTACTTAGTTTTTTGTAGTTCATTTTTATTCAAATCATCTCCTCTCTCAGTAAATAACCCATCGTTGAGCCTCTGGCAACAAGGAAATCAAGAACATCTACAACTTTCTTTTTGACAGAAGCATCGGCTTGCAGCAATTCAGTTTGCTCTGTCACAAACGATAAGATGTATTCCTCAATGTAAAACAAGGTATTATCAATAAGAGACCTTTGATATAAATGATGATTATTCTTTATGATAATGTGCAGCATATCCAATCCCGCTGCTTTGAACGGAGTTTTACCAACGGTATTAAGAACATACGAAACAGAGAACAGTGTCGTGGGGTCATATCCCGTTCTGTTTGCAGCAGCGAGATAAAAGCTGCTATTGTTCACTTTAAGAGAATGCCACTGGGTTATGCCCTCTCTCCAATGCGGGTTAGCCAGTAAATAGATAGACAAAACATCCTCATATCCAAGACCTATGCGAATATCATTTTCTGCATTTTTATAATAATCATTGTTCTTTTCGTACCTGCTGAAAATATAGTCCTGCAGCAATGTCCACAAGTTCCAGAATGCCTCATATCTCGGATTGGCATTTTCCGCACTTATGATATCAGACAGCAGCCTGTTGAAGCTGCGGTCAAACCGCACTAACGGCATCAAGGTCTGAACAAGCTTGCTGCGTTCATCATCGGTAATAAACAGAAGATATTCCGCAAGCCATTTTTTATACTCGCTCTCCAGCACAAAGTTCTTGTTTATACTGTCATCATAATCGTCACTAAACAGCTTAGCCCAGAATTCTTTTCCGATAGATACCACGAAATCAAATATTCCCGTGTCGTGACGGTCAAGTATCGCGGCGATATACACTTTTGAGTTATGGTCAAGCGCTGTTATATCTATAGATTCAAGAGAATAGTTATCCGCAGACATCAGTTCAGCTATCTGCGTTTGATTTGACTCAACAAATTTTATTATGTTCTTTCCATCAAACAAAGGCGCAAGCTTTGAAAATACCACGATCAGTTTGCAGGCAGCTTCTCTGTTTCTGTCCCATAGGGCAGCGAGCGGGTCTATCATATTGTTGCCTGTCTGCCTGCGATAATCAAGCATAAAAGCAAGAAGTATCACAGCAGGATCAGTCCGATTGAAACTATTATTGCTCATATCGACCAATCTTGATATTTCCGTTATGATAGCATTTTTCGCATCAATACCGGAGAACCTAGAACCTTTCCTCAGTATTTCATATCCAAGACCTGAAATCGCCTCTTTGCAGTAGTCATATTGTGCACTATCAAGAGCACTACTAAAGTCCCGCAAAAGAACAGCTATCGTATATGAAGCGGTATCATCGGACAACAAAGGTACATTTTCTTCGTCAGATTCCGCTAACGATATGATCTCTTCAAGCGCAAAAGATGGATCATCGTCGTATTTGCAGTGATCTTTGTATTGTTTGCCACCCTTATAGCGTGATGAAGCCCAAAGAAGCAATTCCATATTTCCCAAAGCCTTGGCACTTGCTTCTTCGCTTTCTTTAGCATAATCAGCGACCTGCTGCGGAAAATCTGCCTGCATAGGAATGCTGATCTGCTTCCCATTGATAACGGGCTCCCCTGCTTGCTTATACTTTCTCCAATCCATACGATAGAAGCACGCCTGATAGCTCGGATGCCATTTATCAATATCAGTTGAAGCGCTGTCGATAGCCGAATACAATTTGTCAAGCCGCTGCTTGAAATCTCCTTCCGGCAAACCTCCCGAATTCACCTGGTAGTTCAGAATGATATCCTCGAATTTCTTTTTTCTGAATTGCTTGTCATTGCTGAGTCTTCTTTCATCATCAAATCTTTTATTTAAGCCTCTGAACATATTTGCTTCACGCTCGTTTATAAAGCGTGATCTGTCCAGCACAAACAGCTCCTTGGTTTTCAACAGTATGCAGCTTATCTCAAGCAGCTTATCAGGGAAAGCGATAACGGCGCTCATCACAACAGCTGTGATAGCAGCATTATTGCTGTTCTCAAGCAAATGATAGCACAATGCTACCGCATCTTCTTTTGTAAGCTGCTCAACATATGACAACACATAGTCTTCGAGTGCCATAAGCGCAGACTCAAGCAAATGCGGCGCAACACCTGTTCCACGATGGATTTTCCACAACCTATCGCTGCATATCTGTGAAACTACCTCTTTCTCACTTAACACAAGCTTTATCTCATAGCATTCGTTATAGTTTTTGTTCAGTTCTGATTCTTCATAACTTTTTGCCGCATTGTTTGTGAGATCAATAATAAAATCGATGGTTTTCTCAGGATTTTTCCGCAGCAATGCCCAGATCGGTGTCTGATATGCGCTTGTTGGATAATATTCAGAATGAAGGCGGTCATTTAATCCGAAAGACGATTCAAGCAGTTCAGGCGAATAATAAATGTTTTCATCATCTTTGTGATGCCAATACGCCCACGCCAACTGAAGTGTTTTTTCGGGAAGTGCTTCGCAGATTTTTCCGCAGTCATAAATGTTTGAAAGCGATTGCGTCAAGAAGACATATTCCTTATCGCGAATTCTGAATGACCCGTTGTTAATAATACCGTCTATCAATTTCACTAACTCATCTTTGATCTCATTAGCTGCAAACAGAATTATACTGTTGATAGACTTATATATCGTATCATCATACAGTCCTGACTTTTTCTTTCCCACCTGCCAAACTTTATCCTTCAAAGATAAGGCTATACGGCCTACGATTCGAGTTGTTTCTCCCGTTGGATTGTTTTTTGCCCAGGAATCCATTGCATCTAAAACAAAGCTGAGATTCTGCTTATTCCAAGGGATCAGATCTATGTGATTCTTTATATAGCAAAATACCGCATGCCAAGCCTTTCCCGTTGGCTCGGTAAATCGATAAGCACTGATGTTATGAGTCTGAACGAGCATAGTATATAGTTCATTTCTTTTGATGCATTTACAAGCTGTGTTCAACAGGAATACCGTTCTGGTGAACAAGGCATAATCATTTGCTGAAAATGTAGAATCCATTAACTGAAAAGCTTCATCATTATCTGAATTCATAAGTGCAATGATAGTCTCATCTTTCCATAGCTGCGAAAACTCACTATCAGACAGAGCATTTGTAAGTGCAGAAAAAAGACCGCTGTCCATATCCCTCAGCTTTGTTTCAAGCCAGATACGATACATCTTTCTGGAACGCAAAGAACCATTGAATGCTTCTGTTATCTGCCGCATATCAGAGCTGTTTTTGTATTTACTATCAAATATATGATTAACGACTATTTCCTCATACACATCATGATTGAACACCCATAACCCAGGTTCATCATTATACGGAGCAATAATGCCCTGCTCTTCCAGCAGAGAAATGACTTCTGAATCGTCTGAAGCTTCAGCCACATATACATATCTGTCATTATCCAATAGGCTTGATGCCATATTTACAATAAATGCTTCTCGCTTTACAGGAAGATTATCACCTTGTCTTTGTTTATCGTTTCGTATGACTTGTTTCCATATCTGATCGATAAATGTCTTTGCATTGGACGGCATAGATGTTCCGGAAGATAATAACTCTAAATATAGTTTCAAGTAGAACAGGTTACATAGGAGTTTGCAAAGCTTATCGTTTGAAGGAAGTGCAAAACTATGCTCGGCAGATAAAGATTTCAGCTTAGTCTCATCAATACTGTCAATGCAGAATTCACCTATTGAAACACCATCAAGAATTGCATTTACGAACCCGTTTTTATACTGCGTTCTGATAGTGAATATTATCTTCCAACCCGTTTCTATCATTCTATGAACAGCTTTTCTGAACACATCATAGTTGCTAAAATTGTTGTACTTCTCGGCTGATTCGATCACACAATACTTATTATCATCCTCATCATATAACGATATTAGATCATCCAATCCGTATTTACCAAATTGACTAAGCAGTTCCGTTTCTTCCTTAACATCAAAGTCAGATGCAGAAAAAACTAATAAGCATAAGTCTTGTTCTTTGCCAATCCGCTCACAGAAATCTTTTACATAACCTGATTTTCCTGTGCCTGCAATACCATAAACAACAAAAGCATTTTTATCAGATTTTGAGAAATCAAGTATCTCCTTCTGCGTATATTCGATTTTGATATTATTATCATTAAATACAATATCAGACCTGATACCATCTAGAATAGAGCATGTTCTTTTATGTATGTTTTCCGCAAACCGTTTCAAATCTGTGTTCGGACTAAAATATAGTTCCTTAACAGCAGATAACCGAGGGTCATGAAGCATGAATTCAAAATTGCTCTTAACTCGCCATTCTATTTGAATTCCTGACTTTTTCCCGTGATCCTCAATTTCAACTTGATAATCTGGTTTCACTTTTCCTTTATCTTTACTCGCAGATAGCTCCTTGTTCGTATAGATTATATACCTGTTGATCCCTGCGTACTTAGCTTTTGCACCATCTATTGCTTCTATGATCTCTTTCTTTTTAGAAGATAGTCTTGTAGCTGCGTCATAATACTTCGCCTGAAAACCAACGACATCGCCATCATCGGTTTTGATTGGCTGAGTTTCAATATATGGCTGATTAAAATAGCGAAAGATACCGAATTTCTGTTTAAACTCATAACAGAAAAGCATGTATGCAAGGCTCTCAAATGTTTCTCTTTCCTTGCCGGAAAACTTATAATCGAACACCTTCCAATCAACGATAATACCTGCCATAGTTTGTTCCCTCCGATCCAATATGCAAACACTTTATTACTGCATATATTATAGCACATCTCATAATACCAGTCAATTTAATAATTATAATAGCTATTGTTTAGATTTATAATCTGTATCATAAAAAACTATAGATATACCTTTACCTTTTGTTGCCAAAAAAATAACGATCAATGCTTTTCATATATCAAGCATTGATCGTTATTCTCAGTTTGTTATTCCTAATACATTTTCTTTCATTAATCTGCTGCCAGCATACATAATGTAGTTCATTTTACTTGCAGTTGCAATTTCTTCAGCTGCAGATTGTTTTGCCTGCACGACTGGATCATCGATCATATTATCAGCCTTAACCTCGATAAGCTGATAAGAACCGTCTGTCATTTTCACAAGGAAATCAGGATAATACTTGCGTATTCTGCCGGATTCAGGATCATAATACTGAATAGACAAGTCTCCCTGGTCGGAAGTAAACATACCCGTGAAGTAAACCTCTTTGACCTTTGGGCTTGAAATATACTGCAAGAAGCACTCTTTCTCAGGTTCAGAGTCAAAGCAATATGTATCAGCGTGGAACGATTTGAGTATCTCCGCAGGAGTGAAGTTATTATGCTCCTTTGTGATAACGAGTCCTTCCTTGCCGCTGAAAACATAATAGCCAGCATCCTTCGGTGCTTTGAGCAGAGTGATCTCCACATCGTCTGTGTGCTGAATCGCTTCAACAGAGTTGAGTGCATGGAAAATCGTCGGTATCAGAATATCGTGAAGTATCTCGTTGTACTTATTTACCATTTCAATGATCGTATCTATTCCGTCAGGTGACTCACGTAGTATCTTTGCGATCAGCAGGCAGGAATCATTTAGATACCGTGCAATCTCGGCAACAAGTGTGAACTCACTATACTGCACATTGTCCTTGATATAGTCGATATTCGTTTCCTTTTCATGAGCATTCAGCCGCAGAGAACCCTTTTCGATCATTGTAAGAGTGTACTTTGAGGTATCAAGCTCGCCTAAACCAAATGGGATAGGTTCAGAATACGGCTTTTCCGTTAGTTTGTACTCGTGCCAGATCTTTTTCACTTTGAGTGTTCGAGGGGGAGGTAAAACACGAACCTTATATGTTTTTTTCTCTTTTTTGGAGGTCTTGCCCATGTCGGTGATCTCCATATGGTAGTTCTTTTGCAGCTCATCATTGAGAATATCGTAATTCTCTTTGGAAAGAAAAACTGTTGCCATGAGTTGTTCATCGGTAAGCTGTCTGAGACATCTCATCGTAGCCTGCAATACAAAGACCTTTGATTTCGGGCTCCTGAACAGAGCGATACCAAGCAAAGAGCGACAGTTCCAACCCTCTCTACCTTTTTCAACGAGAATGATAAACTGCTTTTGGCTGCCCTCTGTCCCTTTAACATCAAGATTACGGAAGTTACGAATATCCTCATCTTTTGTAACTGTCGTATCTCCGGTATTCACGAGAATAGAGGAAAGCGGAATATCAAGCTCACTCAGTATCTTTTCGACTGCAGGACGGACTGTTTTTGTTGCTTCTTCGACCGTAGCTGCGAAAATAGCGAGTTTCGGCATCAAGCCTTCATAGGTCTGTCCGCCATATCTCTCCCAAAACTTTGTTATTACAGCCTTCAGGAACTCCTCACTCTTGACATTCTCAAATGCGATCGGATCAGCATCTTTCAGATAGCCGTGAGCGATAGATTCGTTCAGACCGTAGGCATAGACTACCTCCGGGAGTATCTGCTTGTTAACATAAGGTGTACCCGTATAGTTGTAGCAGGCAACGATATGGGCTTTTTTATTCAGCTCGTTGATCGTATTTCGGAGCGTGGTCTTATTTGCTGTACCGGACCGCAGCTCCTTTTCAAGATTTGCACCGAACAGATGATGTGCTTCATCGACATAAACACCGAGTTGAGGAAGTCTGCATAACTTCTTGAAACGCTGATTGTCGATCAGCATAGAATCATCAAGAATATCGACGTCATCATCGTCCTCATCATCGCCGTAAACGGTTGAGAGCAGAGAGCCACCCTCAAACAGCAGATCGGTAGGCTTATCGGTTTTGTGCTTCTTTTTCAGAATGATCTTCTGATTATTAGAAATGACAATATTGAATTTGCTATCGTCAATAGTGTGAAGCGTAGTACCCGTATCCTCAAGGAAATGGAACTTGATATTTGAATCCAGTACGCTTGCATACTCAGGCGGCACCACCTTTGTTTTATCAAAGGTCATGATCTCATGGAGCGAATCAAGCACCGTCTTATCAGGAGCGAATACAAGTGCATTGTGACAAAATCTTTTGTCCTTCGGATACTTCTTTGACAGCAAGAACTCATAGAAGATACAAGTGGCTATAAGGATAGTCTTACCAAGTCCCATGGTTAGAGCGTAGATATAATTCGGATAGTCCTCTTTGTATTTTTTCATCAATGCAAAGAGGGCATCGTTTTGTTCATCGCCTAAATCCACAAATCGAGTTTGACCGCCCTTATGTATCGTATAATATGACGAATCGGAAAAGTTGTTCTGTTGTTTTCTCCAATCATCGAAGATCTCAAACATGTGGGCATTATCAAGAAACTCCTTGATGAACACATACATTTCAAGAGCGTGGAACTGCGGTTCACGGAGGAAAGCATCGGGATTTTCACTCTTATCGTTATATGAGAGGAACTTTCTTGTCAGGTCATTGTAACGGGAGCGTATCTTGCCTCTGTTGAATATGTAAAACTCCCACAACTGTTCATAGAAAGCATATTCCTGGGCAAATGCTGTTGTTTTCTTTGCCATAGAGTATTACACCTCCACTTCAAGGGATTCTGAAAGGAGATCGGTAATCTTGACCTTGATCGTGCCTGCATCTTCGGGAATATCGTACACACCGAGGACAAGGCTCTTTTTGTCGGGAATGTCAGTAACAGCAGGCTGCATAACAACGCCATCATAGTTCCAGTCGATCATGATAGACTCAACGAGCTGTCTCCAATCCTCGACAAACTCCTTTTGGAGCGAGAGCTTCTGCAAGAGGTTCATCGGATAGAAAGCACGGATAACGAGCTTGCCGCCCTCACGAACGACCTCGGCTTCTGCTTCACGCTTCAATTCAAGCTCGGACTTATCCCTGAGAATATCCACGATCTCAATATCGAGCTTGTAGTCCGACAGTTCCTTTTGGAGAGAAGCAGCAAGGTCAGGCTCATGTCCCATACAAACAATGGTGATCTTCTCCACGGGCTGGGACGGATTTTCCTCTTTACGCTTTTCGTAGGTCTTGTAGGGGAGATTTGCTTTCAGCTCCTCCAGATCAGCCTTTGTAGCGATACGGTTGACGGGCATGATCTTCACCATTCTGCCGTCCTTTTCGCCGTCCCATACATTCGACTGCTCAAACGGTTGAATCTCAAGCGCCTGAATGATAAGGTCACGGGCTTCAACGGGATTACGGAAGAAGTCATAGTTATTGACATTAAAGACCTCAAAGCCCGTGTACTTCACATCGTCGGCATCGAGCGTCTGCTGAGAAAGCTCCTGAGCGATACCGATCAGACGCTTGGTGGTGGTCTGGATCGCTCCGAGGTTAATATCCGCACCGAGGAAACGCCTGCCGAGCTTCATTGCCACAGCTTGAGTTGTACCGCTGCCCATGAAGCAGTCGAAAACAAGGTCGCCTGGGTTGGAAGATGCTTTAATTATTCTCTCTATCAATTCTTCAGGCTTTTGTGTTGGATATTTTCCTGCTGAAACTTCTGAAGTGTTGCCCTTTGCGACATTAGCTGATATTTCCCACCAATCACGTGGAATACCTTGATTGATATAGAAGCCTTTAGTTTCATCTGATGTATCTATGATTGTACTGCTACTACCAGCAAAATGCTTATTGCTAACAAAACCGTTTTCATCAGCATAAGCAGCCCAGCGCTTGATAGTTGCTTCACTAACAGGAAAATCTTTTCTATCCGGATGTATTTCGTGCTGTCCAGATTTGCTATAAAACAGAATTGTATCGTGATCTCTGCCAAAAGCCTTACTTGAACTGCGAAGTGATGTTCTATAACACCATACGATTTCATTTCTAAAATTCTCTAGTCCGAAAATTTCATCGCACATACATCTCAGTTGTGCCGATTTATGCCAGTCACAATGAATATAAATCGCACCGCTTTCAGACAATAGATGATACAGCAGTGTTAGACGCTCATACATAAACTGCAAATATTCATCGTTTGTCCAAATATCTCCATATTGCTTTTCTTCAAAAGAAGAGCTGTCAGTTTCAGCAGTCCCAATTCCTTTAATACTAATCTTTTTCTTATAGTCTGCTTTACTATCAAATGGAGGATCAATGTAAATAAGGTCAATCCTTCCACGATATTCTTTGAACAGGTGACTCATTACCTGGAGATTATCACCCCAAAAGATTTTGTTAATCCAACCATTTACTTCGTCACCATATCGCTCTCTTAACTGTGCAGGATAGTATTGTGTTATTTCGTAAGGTCTTCTGCCAGTCCACCTTAATTCAGGAAATCCTTTGGCAGTTGGTCTTTTTGGTAACTCAAAAGTAAGCTGTCCGTCCATTTCCATTTTCGTATCCTCCGTTTATTTATTCTGACAATAGTACCTAAAGTCGCAGTTTCTACAAGTGTTTAGTGATTCCGCCTGCCGTGAAAAGTCCTTTTTCATGATCTTGTGGACTGTATCATCAAACGCCGAGACAGTACCCTCGATAGCACTCTTGGTGTAAGGGAACGAGATCATCGGATTGCCGTTTTCCTCTCCCGTATAGTAAAGGTGCATCTTGCTTACTTTTTGCCCCGTTCTCTGCTCCACAAGGAAAGCATAGATATGGAGCTGCCGGCGGTAATGTTCAATCTTATCTCTTGCCTTGTCCAAATCCGGTTTGCGCTCAGATTTGAAGTCTACAAGCTCCACCGTGCCGTCAGCACCTTTGATAAGGTCGATCTTGCCCTCGATGATATATTCAGGCTGCACAAGGCTCACATCGACCTCAGCTTGCTTTATCATCGACCAATCGCCGTGCTGTCGCTCTACATAACGCAGGACTTGTTTGAGTGCTGCCTTTTTCTGCGGTTCAGCGAGGTAGGTATGCTCCGACTTGACGAGGGAAACATAGTTGCTTTCAAACCAGTCGGAAACATTATCGGGAGTGATAAGGTGTTCTTCCTGCCTGATCGCAGCTCTGTGTATGTCCTCGATAGTTTCATGAACGAGCGTACCGAACATCATAGCGTTCTCACGGATCGGCATAAACTCCAGTTCCTTGTAGAACTTATACTGTAAGGAACAAGTCTCATAAACCGTGATGTGTGAGGTAAAGGAGAAAGTGTCCTTGATATTGACCGCCTTGACCTTGTGGAACGTAAACTCATTCAGGTCAAAGGCAGAGCTTTCTATACTTGGCAGCTCGTTATAAAGCTCTCGAAAATACAGCGAGGGTGTGCGGTTATTCTCGTTGCAGGTCAGCACAAGCAAGTCCTGCGCACGGGAGAATGCCGTATAGTACAGCCGCCAGAAGTCAAAGAACTTCATTTCCTCAAAAGGCTCAAACTGCGGTCTGTGGTAATACTTGACCTCGACTTCACTCAGCAAGTCTTTGTAGGACTTACGGGGCGTGTTGCCGAGAGAGTCCACGATAACGATCGGGAACTCCATTCCCTTAGACTGATGTATCGTCATGAATGATACGCAGCCGCTTGGAGCGTACTCCGAATCGTCCTCATACTCGGAGATACCGCCGTCAAACAGCAGACGCATATAGAGGTTGAACAGCAGATCGGTGTTCTTATTGATAAAGTCCGTTGTGAAAACCGTTACTCTATGCAGATACTCAAATTTACCTATGATCTGCGTAAACATGGCAAGGTTTCTTGCCGGACGCACATCTACAACACCTGAGCTTAGGTCGGTATCAAGGATAGTGCTGAACGGCTTGAAAGCAAATAGCTGATACAGAAGTCCCGAATATGCGTAATCCGTTGTGCCTTTGCTTTGAGCGAGGGCAGCGTGAGACTTGCCACGGCTGCGGATAAACTTCTTTAGCTCCTTGTTTTCTTCCTGAGAAAGAAGTTTGTTTGCAGCCTCAATACAGTCGTGGTAATACTGGAGGTGTTCCGCCTGGAGAAATCCATACTCGCCTTTTATCAGTCCTTGAACATACAAAGGGAACATCAGCATCAAGCAGCCGATCGTCAGCATGACCTCTCTGCGCTTGAAAAACATATCCGAACGAGGGGAATACACATTGATACCGTTCGCTTCAAGGAAGTTCGCAAGGCTTGTGACCTGCTGTGACTTGACCGAGCTAAAAAGGAAAGCAAGCTGATTATAGTCCGTTAGCTTTCCCGAATCCTTCAGCTTGCGAATAAAGCCAAGTATCTTTTCGTGCCATTCATCTTCATCCTCGGAACTTGCGAGCTTTACAACGGCTTTACTTTTCATATCTGTGTGTTTAAAGGGTACAATATGCTTAGGATAGCGGAATTTTTTCCACTCAAACTTGAACTTTGCTCCGTCTGTGGTGCTGATCCATTCGTTATAGAAATCAACTATGTCGCTGTTGGAACGGTAATTGACCGTCAGCGGAATGATCTTGCAAGCTCCGTCCTCAAACTTATGGGGGAATTCAAGGATATTACGGATAGTAGCACCTCTGAAACGGTATAAGCCTTGATCGTCATCACCGACTACGCAGATATTACCGTGTTTTTCACCGAGCATAAAGATGATCTGCTCCTGAATATAGTTCGTGTCCTGATACTCGTCAATCATTAGGTAGTGTATCTTTTCCTGCAAAGCTGTAAGGATATCAGGATTATCTTTCAGCAAACGATAGCACTCCGTCTGTATCTTAGCAAAGTCAATCAGATTTTCATCAGTAAGTAATTGCTGATACTGCTTCATAATAGCTGAAAGTACACGTATTTCCGTTTTGCTGTCCTTTGCCATAGCATCTGCATCGACAAGTTCCTCGGTGAGTGAGCCGACATAGCTGCAAATTGCTTCTGCCCACTTCCAAGCGCCACCGTTTGGCATAACAAGCTCAATGTCCGCAATAGTCCGAAATCTATGGATATTACGGAACACAAGATATTTCTGATCGAATGAATCAAGAAGCCGATAGTTCTTCTGGAGCTGTGTAAACTCCAGATTGTCCTTGATGATACGCAGGCAAAGCGAATGGAATGTACCGATATACATTTCATTTACATTGACATATATATTTCTAACGGCAAGCTCATTAGTAATACGGGTAACAAGCTCCTTTGCCGCTTTTTCTGTAAAAGTAGCCATTAAAACCTGCTCAGGCTTTACTCCGCACTCCTGAATAAGATAGATCGCCCTCTGCACAAGAGTAAAGGTTTTTCCTGTCCCCGGACCTGCTGTGATCAGGACAGCGCCCTCTGAAGTTGAAATAGCCTCTTTTTGCGCTTCATTTGCTTCGCCAAAATCAAACATAGTCAACCTCCTATAGCTTTATAGAGAATAATTCTATAAAAATCCGCATAAATCCCCCAACTCTCTATTATAGTATCATAAAATAGAATAAAATTCAAGTATCTGTAACAATAAATAGAGAGGTGGAGTATCGTGCGAGGAAACTATGATTTTGGCGGAATTCTAAAGGATTTGAGAAAAACAAAGAAGCTTACTCAAAAACAACTTGCAGCACAAATTGGACTAACAACAACCGCTGTAAGTAAGTATGAATTAAACGAATCTGTGCCTCCACTTGATGTTCTGCGAATACTTGCATCTGTTTTTGGTGTATCTATAGATTATCTTGCAGGAATAGAGAAAGCTCCTTCTATACCAACTACCGGGTTAACAAAAGGGCAACTTGATATAATGAACGAGCTTGCTACCGTATTTGTCAAACAAAACAAATCTCAGCAACTTTCGTTGCAGAACGAACAGTTTATGATCCTAGGTAATATCGTTACAGAATTCTTAAAGAAGTAAATAATTGTTGTTAGCTGTAAAACCAAACACAATCTACTCCTGATCCAGTGCCACATTAACTACTATTTTGCCAAGTTTTATTGCGTATTTCACAGCTGAGTATGCACCGCCGGAGTTATGCTCGATGCAGCAGATCACCATATCCGAACGCTCGACCATTGCTTTATTCCTTGTTTGGATAGCTGCTTTGAAATGCGCATTTGCCGCCTCGCTGCACACCTCTGCTCTATCGTAATAGCTTTCGAGCTCTGCGATATTTTTCGGCTGCTTCTCTGCCACGTAGACAAGCTCGCTGTTGCCGTAGTCAAGCTCCCGCTTTGCACTGCGAACAGCTGACGCAACCATCCGGTCAAAATCTCCGTTGCGCCCAACGAGAAATTCCACATATTCTTTTGTCTTTATCAAGTCCGAAATCTGCCTTAAAAGGCGGGTTTCCGCTGTTTGCCAATCAGCTATCCTTCTGTGTCCGAAAAAGCTCACGGTATAGATCTGCACAGTCACACCTCCAAAATATTACTATCTACATAGTAACCTTGAATATGTGAATTGTCAAGATGTAACACTGAATATAGAATATCTATAAGGGGTGATACTATGGCAGCAAAGTCTATTGTGACCGTCAACGAGTACGGCAAAATCGAGCTTCGGCTCAAGGAGATAATGGACAAAAAGAAGATGACTCGCAACTATCTTGCCAGGGCAACGAACACTCGCTTTGAGGTCATCAACAAGTGGTACAACAACGAGGTCGAGAAGATGGACCTTGACATTCTTGCGAGGATATGCTATGTGCTTGACTGCAAGCCAAGCAGCCTGATAAAATACGAGGATAACAAATAAGGAGTTGCTGCTGCGTGCAACAACTCCGTTTATTTTGCCCTCACGTGCGCAAGGATGCTCTGTATGGCATTTTATCAGCAGAAAAGAGAAATTACCCGCCGCAGATACAAAGTCCCGCACAGGCGATTTCTCGGCGCAAAGCGAGACACTCTCTTTTTCTGACTGAACACCTGCTCTCTTTAGTAAGATTTTAGTAAGTATATAGTTAGATATTAAGTAAGATATATAACTCTTTATTCTGTTATATATATTATATATTCTATTGGGTACTTCTATGGTATGCCACTGTGGCACAAAGGGTATGACACTTTTGGTAATTTCAAGCAAAATGTATCCTATACACTCCACGGGTGGTCATTAACAACAAAGGCAGCAAAAAACTCCGAAGATGTCGTATCTACGGAGTTTTCTTATTAAGCTGGTAGTCGGACTCGAACCGACGGCCTGCTCATTACGAATGAGCTGCTCTACCAACTGAGCCATACCAGCACTATAGCATATTTGATTTTTTCTGACGCTATGTAATTGTCGCTTTAAATACATCCCACGACCTGCTCATTACGAATGAGCTGCACTACCAACTGTGCTACACCAGCAACGGATTATATTATACCCTATATAAGACGGTTTGTCAAGCTTTAGGCTCTTTTTTATTCCGCACAGTGACCTTTGCTTTTTATGACCTCAACCACGCTGTCTACATACTTTTGGCAAAGATCCTCGCTCTCCGCCTCGACCATAACTCTTACCAGCGGCTCTGTACCCGACTCTCTGACAAGGATACGTCCCGAATTGCCAAGCCCGTCTGCTACAGCCTCGACTGCCTTGATCACATCCGGATCGTTCTGTGCTTCGGTCTTATTTTTTACCCTTACATTTTCAAGCACCTGGGGATAGATATGCAGGGGTGCAGCCAGCTCGCTCATTGGCTTTTCCTTAGCCATCATTACCTCCATCATTTTAAGGCTGGTGAGTATACCATCGCCTGTGGAGGCGTATTTTGAAAAGATGATATGTCCCGACTGTTCTCCGCCGATACGGCATCCGTTTTGCATCATATATTCATAAACGTATTTATCTCCTACCGCTGTTTTAGCGTAGTCGATACCACGCTCGTCAAATGCCTTATAAAGCCCGAAATTTGACATAACGGTCGTAACGACTGTGTTTGTCAGCAGCTTTCCACGCTCTTTCATATAACAGCCGTAAATATACAGGATATGGTCGCCGGTGATCACATTTCCCTTTTCGTCCACGCAAAGACATCTGTCTGCGTCACCGTCGTAGGCAAAACCTATATTCAGCTTATTTTCAACAACAAATTTCTGCAGTCCCTCGATATGAGTAGAGCCTGCGTTATTGTTTATATTTGTTCCGCTTGGCTCGGCATTGATAACATATGTTTTCGCACCAAGGGCATCAAAAACGCTTTTAGCAATATTCCACGCACTTCCGTTGGCGCAGTCAAGTCCTACCTTAACGTCCTTGAAGGAATAAAGACCCATTGAGATAAGGTAGCCGATATATCTGTTCCTTCCGGAAACATAGTCAACGGTTCTGCCTATTTCGTCCCTTTTGGCAAACGGCACCTCGGGGTAGCTTACGCCCTCATATACCAGTTTGCCGTCGATATAATCTTCAATAAGGGCGATAAGTCCTTCGTCCATTTTCTCTCCGCTTCCGTTTATAAGCTTGATACCGTTGTCATAGTAAGGATTGTGACTTGCAGATATCATAACTCCGCAGTTAAACTTATCTGTTTTTGCGATATACGCCACAGAGGGTGTAGTCGTAACGTGCATTATGTATGCATCGCTGCCCGATGCCACGATACCGCTGACAATGGAATACTCAAACATATAGCTTGAGCGTCTGGTGTCCTTGCCGATAACGATCTTTGATTTTTCCTTTGAGCCGTTTTTCTCATTTTCATTCTTATAATACCAGCCGAGAAATCTGCCTATCTTATAAGCGTGGTCAGCTGTAAGGTTCTCGTTGGCTTCCCCTCTGAAACCATCTGTTCCAAAATATCTTCCCATAAAAACATCTCCTGTATTTACCTTTTTTGAATAACGCTTTCCCCATCTAATGCGCCTGTTTTGAAAATACTGTTAGGGGGCACGACTCCTCTTACACATGACAGGGGATAAATATTTGTATTTGCTCCTATGACCGTACCCGGATTGAGCACGCTGTTGCAGCCGACCTCGACGCAGTCTCCCAGCATTGCGCCGAACTTTTTAAGACCGGTCTCTATATTCTCGTTGCCGTTGTGCACCACAACAAGTGTTTTATCGCTTTTGACGTTTGATGTGATAGAGCCTGCGCCCATATGGGACTTGTAGCCAAGTATGCTGTCTCCTACATAATTATAATGAGGTGTCTGCACGTTATCAAATAAAATAACGTTTTTAAGCTCCACAGAGTTTCCCACAACACAGTTCGCTCCCACCAGGGCTGAGCCTCTTACAAAAGCACAATGTCTGACCTCTGTACCCGGACCGATAATACACGGTGCACCCAGAAAAGCAGTAGGTGCGACCTTTGCAGTCTTTGACACCCAGACATTTTCGCTTACCTGATCATATTCCTCTTTATCAAGACTTTTCCCAAGCCCGATAATAAAATTTTTCAGTCCTCCCAGAGCCTCCCAGGGATAGGTGAACTGAGAAAGATACTCCTTTGCAAGAGTATGTTCAAGGTCATACATTTCTCTTATAGTGACCATACTTTCCCTCTTTTCAGATATTGAGATTTACAAACAATAACATTTTATCACAATATCACACCATTGTCAACCACATAAAACAAGGACAGCCCTTTTCGGACTGTCCCTGTTTTATCAGCATATTCTCGGCAGCAGCTCACCGCTTGGCTGTGCAAGCATAGTCTGTGCGCCTATCTCGGTTTCAAGCACCACCTTGCCCGGATCGTCCTCGCTCACCTCACCGATTATGGCTGCATTTGCCGAATACGGACACTTGTGCAGCGTTTCAACGATGGCTTGCGCTTTGTCCTTTGGTGCAAACACCACCAGCGTTCCCTCGCAGGCAAGATAAAGCGGCTCAAGTCCCAGCATCCCGCAAACTCCCTTTACCTCATCTGCAACAGGGATATCCGGGGCGTTGAGCTTGATGCCGACATTGCTCTGGGAAGCTATCTCGTAAAGTACCGTTCCCACTCCGCCTCGTGTGGCGTCACGGATAACGTGGATATCATTGGTTGTTTCAAACATCTTTTCTACCGTTCCCCACAGGGGTGCACAGTCGCTCTTTACGTCCGCCTCAATGCCAAAGTCGTTTCTTTCAAGAAGTATAGTGCAGCCGTGTCTGCCTATGTCCCCTGTTACGATTATGGCATCTCCCGGCTTTGCAAGCGTACCCGAGGTATGTGCGTTCTCCATCACCCTGCCTATGCCCGTGGTCGTAATGAAAACCTTGTCCACCTGTCCCTTGCCGGCAACTTTTGTATCGCCTGCGACGATCTTAACACCTGCCTCTTTCGCAGTCTTTTCCATAGCAGCAGCTATCTTTTCCAGCTCGTCAAGCTCAAAGCCTTCTTCGATTACAAATGCACAGGTCATGTAAAGCGGCTTTGCGCCCATACAGGAAAGGTCGTTGACCGTTCCGCAGATAGACAGCTTGCCGATGTTTCCCCCGTTGAACTCATAGGGCGAAACGATAAAACCGTCGGTGGTGAACGCAAGCTTTCCGCTTTGCATATCAAGCACCGCCGCATCGTCTGCTGTAAATTCGGGGTTTGAAAAATGTGCCTTGAATACCTTGTCGATAAGCTCGGCAGTCTGCTTTCCGCCTGCTCCGTGTGCAAGGGTAACTACTTTATCACTCATTGTTTTTACTTCCTTTCATTTAATCATAAATCAGAATTTACCGCAGCACCCTTGCGGAGTAATCGGGGGAAACCCTTTTGAAAAAGGGTTATTCCCCGAACCCCTTTCCTAAAACTTTTAATGATTTTTACTATTTGGGAAACAAGTCCCCAAATAGTAAAAATGACTGAGAGCTTAGAAGAGAGAACGGAAAACAATACTTTCCAGAAGAACTTTCTCCGACTGC